>Ga0255771_1001097_pt1 | contig 29808 bp, 39 predicted proteins | sample 011ome_19_FD_179969 | JGI IMG/M metagenome (GOLD analysis project Ga0255771, IMG submission 179969) | Coastal salt marsh microbial communities from the Groves Creek Marsh, Skidaway Island, Georgia - 011510BT metaG (version 2) | ecosystem: Environmental > Aquatic > Marine > Intertidal zone > Salt...
CCGTTCCGGTCGATCTCAATCGTGAAGTGGTAGGTGTTGCCGTTGGTATGTGGATACATACCGCTGATGATGATCTGATCCTGAGTGATCCTGATCTTTTCGTCTCTCATGATTGCTCCTCCTCAGGTGCCATGTCTGCCTGCAATCTCAACAACGAGGCCATAGCCCGTCGTGCTTGCATCTGTTGCCGTTCATCCATGCTCTCATACATGGCGTCCAAGTCCTGCATCATTCGTTGCAAGGTCTGTTGTTGTTCAGTCATTGGTGCTCTCCTCTTGTTTAGCTACCCAGAGCCCCGAAGGGCTTTCGGCCTTGCTTAAGGGCCTCATCAGTGGGCGTTTAGACGTTTCGTGATGCGTTCGCCTAGTGGATCATCCCCCTCGACAAAACGGCTGAGGCAGTGCCGAATGGGTGGCTTGGGTGACAGCCCTCCGAAGAGGACTTCATTCAGGCCACCGATCCAGTGTTCGACGATGCGAACGTCTGGGTCATACTCTCCGTGTCGCTCAAGCTGACGCTTGAGGCGATAGGCGGCTTCCTTGGCTTGCTCAATGTGAGCATGGATCTGTTCGTAGTCGTTCATGAGAACTGCTCCTGTATATCCCTGAGGGCGATGCGAGTGCGTTTACCTATATTTCGCAGAGCTACCTCGTTCTGCTCATCTAAATCCCAGAGTTGGTGTCTGCAATTATGAATCGCATTAACAACTCGTTGTGCCTGATGCTTGATGATGTGATCAGACAGATCGGAAGGTGTCGCCTCCTCCTCTAACAGACCACACAACAGACACTCTCCGGTATCTGCTGAGGGGTTGGTGAGACCGCAGTGCTCACAATCCCAAGGGTTTGAGTGCCGCATCTGCGACACCCACTCAACGCATTCATCTTTGAATGTTTGCATCTTGGTTCTCCTATGCGACGACTGCAATGACTGCGGCATCGTACCACTCAGGATACGCACCGTACTTCTTGAGGATCTTGGCAATCTCCTGACTGGTGCCTTGATCATCGTAGAGGCTGTTGCCTGATTCGCAGTAGTAGTCACCTGCGCTCATGTTTTTGGCCTCGACCCACTTCTCACAGTTGATCTTGAGGTCACCTTCATACTCCCAGTCAGTCATCACGACATCGCCCCAACCTGCTTTGGTCAGTGCGTTGATGATCGCTGTGCGCTTACGTTCTTTCATGGGGTCTCTCCTTTTGTGTTGACTTCCCAGACGACCACTGGCGGAAGTGCTTCCCGCCCTTTGTGATCGTTTCGGCCCCTGTCACAGGGCCTCATCAGTGGGTTACTTGATGGTGCGATCCCACCAGTCCTGAATCCATCTGTCGGAGTTCTCAGGCGAGCAGTGGGGCTGTGTGTAGTTCATGGAGTGATCCATGACTGTTTCGTCATCATCGACGAACAGGTTGACCGTAGCTGACCCACGGTAGCACCTGTCGCTGTCGTGGAACCTGAGACCCGGCAGATCGTCCAGAGCCTCGACCATGTCGTTGACCTCTTTGTAGCTCGTGGAGTTGTCAACCTCCAGACCTTCCTCTGAGTAGACGTCAATGCTGAAGCCCTGTGCTAGGGCCTCCTTGATCAGTGATTGATATGCTTTCATTAGTACAACTCCCAGAACTTACCGATACCCCAACCGATGATCGTCATTGTCCAGACGATCAAGACCAATTGCTCTAAGTCGCTCATGCTGTCATCCCCTCTATCTCTTCCTGTGGAACCACAAGGGCACAAACACCCTGTAACCACTGGTTGATATGACGTGAGGTTGTGACTGACCAGAAGCGATCAGTGCGGAGGTACTCGTGGTCGCTGTAGCGCAGAGCCGCAACTGGCGTCTCGTAGCTGTACAGAACCTCGCAAGTGTCGAACTTAACGAGGGTGACGTTGTTACCTAGCTTCTTGAGTTTCATCATGTGTCTCCTTTGATTGTGAACTCAGTACAGCACCCCAGACTGAGATGCTGTAGTCAGTCCACACAAGCGACCCTGAGGCCGCCTGTGGAGCCTGTGACCGTCCTGCACTTGACCTTACCGGTGATCAGTCAGTGGCGTCGCTACTATGAGTCAGGGAGTTCGACCCGCTCCGCTATCGGATCGACCCAGAGAGTGAGGGAGACAACCAACCAGAGAGCCAAGCCACTCTGGGGAGATCGCCGCACCTGTCACCTGAGTCGGTAGCCCGACTTGGAGCAGTTGCCACCGACCGGCACACTTGAGGCCAGACGGTTGATGCGTTTGCTTTGTTAAAGATCGTATGCCTGCTCCGCCGCTTGGGGCTTCGCCTTCCCTCCGGGGCCGCCGGTCAGGAATTGGGGCGACTATAGTCCTAGTTTTTTTCTGGTCAACCCCGTCAACCCCCGTATTAGACTAATGGACTAGGTATTTAGACTAAAGTATTAGACTATTTGTTACCACCTGTAACACTTTTAGACGATTTCACCGGCTACTACAGAGCACTGCAACAAGTCAAGATATTTTTTTATTTTCATCTTTTGCTTGACTTCTGTGATTCTGTTGATCTAGCCAAAGTGTGACCAGAATATGCGAATCGGTCATATCTTTGTGCAGGTATTGTGATGAGGGTTTGAGACAATCGTCCGACAGAGGGCCTTAGAATGCGTTTGAGTGCTTGAGGGTCTCTTGAGGGTACTTCTTAGGCTCACACACTCGCACTCTCAGGCACCCCTCATGCACACTTTAGCACCCCGGTCAACCCTTAGAACCCTAAAGATTCGTGGGCTAAACATTAGTGCCCTAAAGGGTAGCCCCCTAACCCTTAGGACACTAAAGGTTTTTCTGTGCTTGACTTTTGTTCTCAAGTGTGCCTATGGGTTCGTGAGGGGCCGGGGGGGCCGGTATGCAGATGTTGTAGCTTTAGTGTACCCGCTCAGATTTGCTAAAGAGCCACTTTAGCACCCTTTAGCACACTAAAAACTAATGTAAATACGAATGATTCGCATTATCACTCTTATGTAATCACTTTATTGATTTTTATAACAAAAAAGTGATAAAAAAGTGACTCTGAGGGGTTGACAAAAGGGTCAACTTGGGGCACCTTAGGGTTTCTTAAGCATAACTCTTGACTTTTGGTTAATTTTATGCTATAATACCAAGTATATCTTAAGAGATATTAAGAAATCGTTTAGTAGTTGTCTTAATGACAATAACTAAAAACACTTAAGTACCCTTAAGTAAGGAAAATACTTATGACAGAAACTAAAAAGATTGGTCGTCCTAAAAAACAGGATGTCGAATCTAAAAAGTTATCCAATCGGGGTAAGGTTGGTCGCCCTCCGGGTGACGCCGCCATCATCAATGAGTATAAAGCTCGTATGTTGGCCTCTCCTAAGTCCCGTAAGGTACTCGACAGTATTCTTGATGCGGCACTAAACGATGACCATAAGAACCAAGCGGCGGCTTGGAAGTTACTTATGGATCGTATGTTGCCTGTGAGTTACTTTGAGAAAGATAATGCTAGTGGTGGTCGTCCTGCAGTGTCGATTACCATTAGTGGCATTGGTGATGCTAAAGTCACTGAAAATGATATTATAGACGCAGAGGTGATTGATGACGAAGGATGAACTAATCGAAATTGTAAAAGAAGACTTAGTTCGTCACGAAGGTTACGTCACTGAGATCTACTTATGTTCTGAAGGATATCCTACCTTTGGCATCGGTCATATGGTCACTGAAGAAGACATGGAGCACACTTGGCCTGTCGGAACACCTGTGACTGACGAAAGAATCCTTGATGTCTTCCGTAAGGACTGTGATGTCGCTTATACGGATGCTTGTGCTCTTGTTTTAAACTTTGCAGGACAAGCTCCAGATGCCCAAAGGGTTCTTGTGAACATGGCGTTTAACCTTGGTAGAAATCGCCTAGGTCAATTTAAAAATATGCTACGTTACGTCAACGAAGGTAACTACCTGATGGCCGCTAATGAGATGATTGACTCTAAGTGGTATCGTCAAGTCGGTCGTCGTAGTAAAGAACTTGTTGACATTATGAAAGAGGCCAAGGCTTGAGTACAGAACTCAATGTCGAACTTCTTCCGTGGCAACAGGATGTCTTTGGTGACCCTGTGCGATTCAAAGTTATTGCCGCAGGTCGTCGTACTGGTAAGTCCCGTCTAGCGGCATGGATGCTCATTATCAACGCTTTACAGACTGAGCGAGGACACGTCTTCTACGTAGCTCCAACGCAGGGCCAAGCACGAGACATCATGTGGAACACCTTGATGGACTTGGGTAGCCCAGTTATCACAGGTAGCCACATTAACAACCTAACAATCAAACTGGTCAACGGTGCTACCATTAGTCTCAAAGGTGCTGACCGTCCAGAAACAATGCGTGGTGTATCCCTTAAGTTCCTTGTTATGGACGAATATGCGGATATGAAGCCTAGTGTATGGGAAACCATCCTACGGCCTGCCCTAGCTGACCAGAAGGGCCAAGCGATGTTCATAGGAACCCCTATGGGCCGTAATCACTTCTACGAGTTGTTTAAATATGCGGAAATGTCAGGCGATGAGACTTATAAGGCGTGGCATTTTACGTCTTATGACAACCCACTACTCGACCCAGACGAAATTGATGTTGCTAAGAAGTCAATGTCATCCTATGCATTCCGACAGGAGTTTATGGCATCGTTTGAAGCATTGGGTTCTGAGATCTTCAAAGAAGATTGGGTTAAGTTTTCTGATGAAGAGCCTGACGTTGGGGATTATTATATTGCAGTCGACCTTGCGGGCTTTGCTGATGTTGAAAGCGCAACGAAGTCTAAGAACAAAAAACTCGACCAAACAGCGATAGCAATCGTTAAGGCAAATGAAGACGGATGGTGGGTAGCGGATATTGTACATGGACGATGGGATATCAAAAAAACCGCCAGAAAGATTTTCGAGGCTGTCGATGCTTATCAACCAATAGCGGTTGGCATCGAAAAAGGAGCCTTAAAGAATGCGGTACTTCCTTACCTTACAGATTTGATGAAGTCAAAACAACGGTTTTTCAGGGTGGAGGAATTAACTCATGGAAACAAAAAGAAAACTGATCGTGTTGTCTGGGCTCTTCAAGGACGTTTTGAACACGGACAGATTGTCTTAAATGAAGGAGATTGGAACCCTACGTTCCTTGACGAACTCTTTCAGTTTCCTAATGCCCTCGTGCATGATGACTTGGTTGACGCACTCGCATACATTGATCAACTAGCAAAAGTAGCATACTACTACGACTACGAAGAAGACGACTTTGAAATCTTAGACCCTGTGGCAGGATATTAACATGGAATATGAAAACAACTCAATTGACCCAACTTCCCTTGAGTCTTGGGTAATCAACAAATGCGATCAGTGGCGTGACCACTATGAAGGTAACTACAAAGAAAAGTTCGACGAATACTATCGTCTTTGGAGAGGCCAATGGGCCGCTGAAGACACTATGCGTCAATCAGAACGCTCTCGTATCATCTCCCCTGCCCTTCAACAAGCCGTAGAATCTGCAGTAGCAGAGGTCGAAGAAGCAACCTTTGGAAGAGGGAAGTGGTTCGACATTCAAGACGACATGATGGATCAAGATAACCAAGACATCTACCATCTACGTAATCATCTTTACGAAGACTTTAAGTTTGTCTCCGCCCGTAAAGCAATTGCAGAGTGTATCTTAAATGCCGCTGTCTTTGGTACAGGAGTGGCTGAAATTATTGCCGATGAAGAACTTGAGATGACTCCTGCTATGGAACCTATCATGGAAGGAGATATGTCGGCTGTGGGAGTTATGGAGCGCAATAGGACGGTGTTTAGAGTTCGTCCGGTAATGCCACAAAACTTCTTAATTGATCCAGTTGCTACAAGCATCAAAGAAGCCTTAGGTGTCGCTATCGACGAATATGTGCCTGTGCATCAGGTTAAGATGGCACAGGAGGCGGGCATCTACCGTTCTGACGTTGATGTCGAAGAAGCCGCTATTGATATTGACCTTGAGCCAACTCAAGACCTTACACTTTACACAGATGATAAGGTACGTCTAACAAAATACTATGGGCTTGTTCCTCGTGATCTCTTTAATGAAGATGCAGACGATGGAGAAGTTTCTAAAGAAAAAACTGAGTATGTTGAAGCAATTATTGTTATTGCAAACGGAGGTGTTCTTCTTAAGGCAGAAAAGAACCCTTACATGATGAAAGATCGCCCTGTAGTTGCATTTCCTTGGGACGTTGTCCCCGGACGCTTCTGGGGCCGTGGTATTTGTGAAAAAGGATATAACGCTCAAAAGGCACTTGATACGGAGTTACGAGCTAGAATTGACGCACTTGCGCTTACTGTACACCCTATGCTTGCTGTTGATGCTTCACGCCTTCCTAGGGGAAGCAAATTGGAAGTTAGACCCGGCAAGGCCATCCTTACGAATGGCAATCCCTCAGAAATCTTACAGCCGTTTAGATTTGGAAATCTTGACGCCAACACATTTAATCAGTCTGCCAGTCTCCAACAAATGGTGCAGATGGCAACAGGAGCTATTGATGCGGCAGGTATTCCGGGAAGTATTAACGGCGATTCAACTGCGGCAGGCATTTCTATGTCTCTTGGAGCAATCATCAAGCGTCACAAGCGCACATTAATTAACTTCCAAGAAGCATTCTTGATCCCATTAGTCCAAAAGGTTGCTTATCGGTATATGCAGTTTGACCCTGAGCGTTACCCTGCTAAGGACTTTAAGTTTGTTGCTAGTAGTTCTTTGGGTATTATTGCTCGTGAGTACGAGGTTACACAGCTTGTTCAGTTACTGCAAACTATGGGTCAGGATTCACCTATGTACCCGTTGTTAATTCAAGCTATTGTAGATAATATGAACTTGAGCAACCGTGAGGAAATTATTGCAAGTCTTCAACAAGCCATGCAACCAAATCCACAGGCTCAAGAAGCTCAAATGCAAGCAATGCAAATGGATATGGCTCAGAAACAGTCAATGGTTGAATACACACAGGCACAAACACAAGAGGTTATTTCACGTATTCAACAAAATGAAGTTGAGACTGAGTTGCTTCCTGTTGATAGTGAAACTAAGCGTTATGCCGCTGTAATGAAAGGTATGGGCACTGACCCGACCACTGAAGAGTTTAATCAACGTGCAAAGATTGCAGAACTTGCACTTAAGCAACGTGAGATTGAAACAAAAGAAGATATAGTACAAATGCAAATGAGAGGCCAAAATGGTAACCAAACAAGAACTGGATAACATTCTAACACAAGTGAATGCCATTCTTAAGCAATACGACGAACGTCTTAAGGCTTTAGAAGAGCAATCAACAAAGCCTAAAGCACCACAAAAGAAGGCCCCATTAGCACAAGCCTCTTGACAAGTCAAGGTTTTTATGGTATAATACCAAGTATATACTAGCAACAGGAGAAACTCTTTTGAGTCCTGAAGATGAAAAATATTATGAGAACTATTTAGATTTGTTTTTACTTGACGGTTGGAAACAATTTATTCAAGAAGCAAAAGACTTAGTAGACTCATTTAAAATTGACGAAATAAAAAACGAACAAGATTTATTCTTTGTTAAAGGTCAGATCATCACTCTAATGAATGTGATCAACTTTGAAACAGGGATAAGAAATGCACTAGACATGGAGGCGGGCAATGATCCGTCGGTATGACTTTAAGTGCATCAAATGTGACCACATTGAAGAGCAATGGGTAGATGTTAATGATCTATTCGCAACTTGCCCTGAATGTGGTGACACCGCACAGCGGATAATCTCAAGTGTATCCTCACATTTCAAAGGAATCGGATGGCCCGATGCTGATGATAAGTGGGCTAGGGATCACGAGAGAGCCGCTCAGAAATAATCACTTCCATAATGCTACGGCACGGAGTTTAACAATATGGCACAATTACTTGATCCGAAACCCGAAGATCAACAAGACACCGAAGAGTTTTCTTCACTAGAGGAAATAGAGCAAGTCGAACAGGAAGCTGAAGAGCCAAGCCTAGAAGACACTCAAGAACCTGAAGAAGATGACGGCATTCCTGAAAAGTATCAAGGAAAAGATATTAAAGATATCGTCCAGATGCATCAGGAAGCTGAAAAACTTCTAGGCAGGCAAAGTTCCGAAGTAGGTGAACTACGGAAAATTGTTGACGATTTCGTAAAGTCTCAGATTCAAGCGGCCCAAAGCCCACAACAAGAAACTGACGAAGAAATAGACTTTTTCGCAGATCCTGAAAAAGCGATTGCTAAAGCAATTGAGAATCATCCAAAGCTCAAACAAGCTGAAGAAACCTCAATGGCTATGAAGCAACAGCAGATACTAGCCCAGTTGCAGAACAACCATCCTGATTTTATTGATATCATTCAGGATCAAAAGTTCCAAGATTGGAAAGAAGCAACTTCTGTTCGTCGTGAATTATACGAACGCGCTGATAAGAAGTTTGACTATGAAGCCGCTAATGAATTGATCACACTCTGGAAAGAGCGTCAAGGAATGGTAGCCGAAACAGTTAAAGTTCAAGAGCAAGATCGTAAGCGTCAACTTAAGGCCGCTTCTACTGGTAGCACCTCAGGTTCTTCTGAAGCACCAAGTCGTAAAATCTATCGTCGTGCTGATATTATTGAACTCATGAAAACGAACCCTAAGCGTTATCAGCAATTACATGACGAAATCATGTTAGCGTATGCTGAGAAACGTGTAAGGTAACACTTAGCATTAAGGAGCTATTAACATGGCACTGGGTACTAACCACGTCACCAATACTACGGCGGCAACTTTCATCCCCGAAATTTGGTCTGACGAAATCATCGCGGCCTACGAGAAGTCACTCGTACTCGCCAATCTTGTAAACCGTATGCCCATGACTGGCAAGAAGGGTGATACTATTCACATCCCTAAGCCTACTCGTGGCGATGCATCTGCTAAAGCGGCTTCAACTCAGGTAACACTGATTGCGGCGACTGAATCAGAAGTGCAAGTCACTATCGATCAACACTATGAGTATTCTCGTTTGATCGAAGACATCACTGACGTGCAAGCTCTGTCTTCACTCCGTCAGTTCTACACTTCAGACGCAGGCTATGCACTTGCAAAGCAGGTTGACACTGATTTGTTTGCCCTTGGCAAATACCTTGGTGACGACAACGGTTCTGGTTCTGACTGGATTCACAGCAACTCATTCTACATGGATGCTTCTACAGGCCTCACAGCTTATGCAGTAGACACTGTAGTTCCTGCTGATGTCTTCTCAGACGCAGGCTTCCGTGCCGCTGTCAAGCAGTTAGACGACAACGATGTCCCTATGGATGATCGTTTCCTTGTTGTACCTCCTTCAGTCGTTCAGACTATTCGTGGTATCGACCGTTACAACTCATCTGATTTCGTATCAGGTCAGCCTGTATCAAATGGAAACATTGGATCACTGTACGGTATCCAAATCTATGTTTCTACTAACTGCCCTGTTACTGAAACAGCCGCTGAAAACGCCGCTACTGGTGGTGGCGAGTTGAAAGCAGGTATCTTAGGTCACAAAGACGCTATGGTATTTGCAGAGCAACTAGGTGTTCGCTCACAAACTCAGTACAAGCAAGAATACCTTGGTGACTTGTTCACTGCAGACACTCTCTACGGTGTCAAGGTACTCCGTCCTGAGTCAGCTTTGGCATTGGTCTTCAACGCCTAAAGCAACCTAGGGGTCACATTCGTGGCCCCTTCCTTATTCTAAATACTGGAGATTTCAATGGCGATTTTTCGTGGTTCAGGTAGTGCATCATCAACATCAGATCAAGCTACAATTGATGAAGTAACTCAACAAGCTACTAATGCCGCTAGTTCGGCTACGTCTGCGGCATCTTCAGCGTCTTCTGCCGCAAGCTCTGCGTCGAGCGCATCAAGCTCCGCAAACACGGCAACTACACAAGCTTCTAATGCATCTACATCTGCAACATCAGCGGCTTCCTCAGCATCCTCTGCAAGTACGTCTGCAAGTAACGCTAGCACATCAGCTACTGCGGCGGCCTCAAGTGCCACTACAGCATCATCAGCAGAAACAGCGGCAACCACTGCTAAAACTGCGGCTGAAGCGGCACAGGTAGCGGCAGAGTCTGCTCAAACAGCGGCTGAGTCTGCTGAAACTGGTGCGGCATCCTCTGCATCTACAGCGTCTACAGCGGCAACGACAGCAACTACTGCGGCTACTACTGCAACAACTAAAGCATCTGAAGCATCTACATCTGCGGCTAATGCGGCTACATCAGAAACCAATGCCGCTACAAGCGAAACTAACGCCGCTACTTCAGCATCAAGTGCATCGACATCTGCAACTACTGCAACCACTAAGGCGGCAGAAGCTAGTACGTCTGCAACGAATGCGGCAACAAGTGAAACAAATGCGGCTACGAGTGAAACAAATGCGGCGACTAGCGCAAGCAACGCATCTACGTCAGAAACGAATGCAAGCAACTCAGCGACTGCGGCGGCTACTTCTGCAACGAACGCATCAACCTCTGAGACTAATGCTAGTAATTCTGCATCAGCGGCATCCACTTCAGCTACGAATGCAAGTAACTCCGCAACAGCGGCTCAGACTGCACAGACTGCCGCAGAAACAGCGTTAGATGCATTTGATGATCGTTACCTTGGTTCTAAGTCTTCTGCTCCTACAGTGGACAACGATGGTGATCCATTACTCACTGGTGCGCTTTACTATGATACGACAGCCAGTCAGCTATACATCTGGGATGGCTCTGCATGGGATCAGGCGGCTTTTAGTGTCTCTGGTGCTGTCACATCATTCAACACTCGCACAGGTGCTGTCACGCTGTCTAGCAGTGATGTTACCACTGCACTTGGGTATACACCTTCACAAGCCTCAGACATTACTACGGCGATTAACAATCTTGTCGACTCTGCTCCGGGAACATTGGATACACTCAATGAACTTGCGGCGGCTTTGGGTGACGATGCTAACTTTAGCGTTACGATCACAAACTCTTTAGCCACTAAGGCTCCTCTTGCGTCTCCTACGTTTACTGGCACAGTTACAATTCCCGGTGCTACTACCACAGGTGATATATCCTTTGGCGACAACGACAAAGCCATCTTTGGTGCGGGGTCGGATTTACAGATTTATCATGATGGGTCGCATAGCTACATTGAAGATAATGGTACTGGTAATCTTTACATTGATGCGGCTAATAGCGTAATACTCCGTGACCAAGCAAATGCAGACGCATGGTTTTTACGAGCCGAATCTGGAGCGCAAGTACAACTACACCATGCCGGGAGTAAAAAGTTAGAAACAACCTCCACAGGCATTGACGTAACAGGCACAGCAGTCACAGACGGCCTCACCGTAGCAGGCAACGTCAGCGTAGACGGCGGCACAATCAAACTGGATGGGAATTATCCGGTTGGTACGAATAACGTGGCGTTGGGTGATGCGGCATTGGATGCATTAACTTCAGGCGGTGATTACAACACAGCCCTTGGTCATGCCGCAATGACAGCGAATACATCAGGACAAAGAAACACTGCTGTTGGCCGTGAATCAATGGTATCAAATACGTCTGGCTCATATAATATTGCTCTTGGGATGGGGTCACTAAGTAATAATATTTCTGGAAATTCCAACACCGGACTAGGGTATAATACCTTAGCAAATAATACTGCCTCTAATAATGTGGCGGTTGGAAGTGAGGCACTTGTTACAAACACCACAGGTACAAACTTAGTTGCGGTAGGTGGAAGCGCACTTAGCTCCAACACGACTGGCGACAGAAATGTAGCGGTTGGTTATACTTCACTTGACGCAAACACCACAGGAGGAAGCAACACTACTGTTGGTGATGATTCTCTTGGGTCAAATACTACTGGAAATAACAACACTGCGCTTGGGACGTTTGCTCTTACCTCAAACACCACTAACTCCAACAACACCGCTGTTGGTTATGGCGCTCTTAACACAAGCACAGCCGATAACAACACTGCCGTTGGTTATCAAGCATTAATTCAAAATACCACAGCCGCAAACAACACCGCTGTTGGTTATCAGTCACTCTACACAAACACAACAGGTACAAACAACGTAGCGGTTGGCCGAAGCGCATCACGGCTTAGCGTAACTGGTACAAAAAATACCGCACTAGGAGACTTTGCTCTTTATTCAAATACTGCCTCCAACAACACTGCGGTTGGGGCTGATGCATTAGCGGCAAACACTTCAGGTACATATAACGTAGCTGTTGGAACCTATGCACTAGATGCAAACACCACTGCTTCTAGCAACACTGCTGTTGGTTATAATGCACTCACCGCAAACACCACAGGCAATTCGTTAACTGCTGTTGGGACAAGCGCACTAGATGCAAACACAACAGGAACAGATAACACAGCCGTTGGTTCTGGTGCATTGGGTTCAAACACAAGTGGCGATGGAAACATTGCTGTTGGAGCCAGTGCATTAAGAGACAACACCACAGCTAATAACAATATTGCGATTGGCTATACCGCGATGTTGTTAAATACCACTGGACAAGGTATTGCTATTGGCTCAGAGGCTCTGTACGCAAACACCACTGGCACAAACAACGTGGCTGTTGGTTTGAATTCAATGCGTCAAAACTCTACTGGTTCTGGAAACACAGCGGTTGGCAGGGCGGCACTTCAGCAGAACACAACTGCTTCTAATAATACTGCTGTTGGTTGGACAGCACTTCAATCAAACACAACAGGTACAGGCAATGCCGCACTTGGTCAGGGTGCATTAGCCGCAAACACCACAGCAAACTACAATGCCGCATTTGGTCGTGGTGCAATGGGTGCAAATACGACTGGTGCAAGTAACACTGCATTGGGCGATGGTGTTTTAGCGTCAAACACAACTGCATCTAATAACACGGGTGTTGGTTACCGTGCGCTTGTCGCAAACACCACCGGCGCTCAAAACACCGCTATTGGTAGACTTGCAGGAACGTCTAATACAACTGGTACAGGCAACAGTTTTCTTGGTCATGCGGCAGGACAATATGTAACAACAGGAAATAACAACACAATTGTTGGGCGTTATGACGGCAACCAAGACGGCCTCGACATTCGCACAGCATCTAATCGCATTGTCGTATCAGACGGTGATGGAAACATCGGGCTGTACATTGATGGGTCACAAGATGCTCATTTTGATGGGGATGTCATTGCTTACTCAACAACCATCTCTGACCGTAGACTCAAAGACGACATTGAAAACATCACAGATGCGCTAGACAAAGTAGACCAAATCAATGGTGTTACATTTGTACGCAAGAATAACGGTCAAGCATCTGCGGGTGTCATTGCTCAGGAAATCATGGAAGTGTTGCCTGAAGCAGTCAAAGAAAAGTCAATGCCTATCCACACAGGTTCAGCCGATACCTACTACGTTGTTGAATACGATGCGGTGACAGGTTTATTAGTTGAAGCAGTCAAAGAATTGAAAGCACGAGTCGAGGCTCTGGAGGCTAAGTAATGGCGTTACAAGCCTCTGGTCAAATCAAGCTATCTGAAATCCAGACTGAGTTTGGGGGGAGTAACCCTATTCAGCTTTCTGAATATTACGGCAAAGGTAATGCACCGGGGTCTGGTGAGATTCAGTTAGGCGCTGATTTCTACGGCACTTCTAATGCACTGTATGTTTCAGCAACTGGTGGATCAGTAGCGACTGTTGGCGATTATAAAGTCCACACATTTACATCATCTGGTTCCTTTTCTGTTTCATCTTTGGGGAATGCCGCTGGCGGGGGGAGTACAGTCGAATATCTTGTTATCGCAGGTGGTGGCTCCGGTGGTTCTTCATTCCAAGGTTGGGGCGGTGCAGGTGGTGCAGGTGGTTATCGTTCATCTGTATCTGGAGAGTCATCAGGTGGAGGGGCATCTGCTGAATCGGCATTAACTGTTACTACAACTTCTTACACTATAACCGTTGGTGGAGGTGGTGCAGGTGGTAATAACACAACAGGGAACAATGGCAGTAATTCTTCATTTTCAACCATAACTTCAACTGGCGGTGGTAAGGGATCAGATACTCAAGCCGGGCAATCTTCACCATCTCCATCAAGTGGTGGCTCTGGTGGCGGTGGCGGACAGTTTACTTCAGGAGCCTCTGGAACTGCTAATCAAGGTTTTGCAGGTGGTAATGGAACCGCAGGTGCAGGTGGTGGCGGAGGCGGCGCAGGTTCTGTTGGTCAAAATGCCCCGTCACAAGACAACGGTGGTGATGGTGGTAATGGCGTTGCATCTTCTATTACTGGATCTAGCGTAACTCGTGCAGGTGGCGGCGGTGGCCCCGGTCAAGCGGCAGGAGGTGGTGGCTCTGGTGGCACAGGCGGTGGCGGCGCAGGAGCAAGTCAGGCGGCAGGTGTTCCCGGAAATGGTTCTACCAATACTGGTTCCGGTGGAGGTGGCTCTGGCGAATCCTACAAGATTGGCGGCAATGGCGGTTCTGGCGTAGTTATCATTCGTTACAAGTTCCAGAATTAAGAGGAAGACATGGCACACTTTGCACAACTCGACGGAAACAATATAGTCACTCAGGTCTTGGTTGTAGATAACTCTGAGATTCTGGATGACAGTAATGTGGAGCAAGAGTCACTTGGTGTAACGTTCTTGCAGAACTTGCTTGGCTCTGACACAACGTGGAAACAAACAAGTTACAACGGCAACATCCGCAAGAATTACGCAGGTATTGGGTATACATATGACGCTGATAGAGATGCGTTTATACCCCCACAGCCGTTTGCATCTTGGTCGTTAAATGAAACTACTTGTTTATGGGACGCTCCAGTAGCGTATCCTACAGACGGTAATTATTATACTTGGAATGAAGCAACCCTATCTTGGGACTTAATAGAGGAAAACTAATGGAAGAACTCACAGCAGAACAAATCGCACAGCACTACTCAGCCGCTATGGACTCAGTGAACCTGTTGAACGCAGGACAGCCAGAGGACATGAGCGATGAAGACTGGGCAGACACTGTGTCACGCAACGTAGAACACTTAGAAATTATGGTCGCAAAAGACTTCTGGACGACAGAAGATTTGACACCGTTTAACGAGGCTATTACAGCAAACAGCTAAGGACGGAGTGTGAAAGAGATGGCAACAGAAAGCACTAAGACTCTTGTAGACGGTTTAAGTGTAGTCACTGTAGTAGGAACGATAGGTGAACTGTTGCCTCCGATGGCGGCGTTGTTTACATTAGTATGGACAGCAATAAGGATTTACGAAACTAAGACAGTACAGAGGTTATTGGGCAAGGATCGCCCCGATGATAGCTGAACTGGCCGCCGCTAATGCGGCCTTTGGCGTTATTAAAGAAACTATCGCCAATGGTAAAGAACTGTATGAAGCAGGACAGGCACTAGCAGACTACTTTGGCCTCAAGGCTGAGATACAAAAGAAAGCACATGAGCACGGATATAAGTCTGACCTTGAAGCGTTCATGGCTACAGAGCAACTTAAAGAATATGAGGATGCTCTGAAGCAAATGATGATCTGGCAGGGGCGAGCCGGGTTATGGACAGATTGGTTAGACTACCAGAGGAAGATGAAGGAAAGCCGTGAAGCCGCAGAAAAAGCTGAGAAAGCCAAAAAAGCTAAACGTAAGAAGCAGATTGTTGATATTTGTATTAGCATCGGTTTGGGCGTTAGCGTTCTCTCAGCCATTGGCTTGGTAATATATATCTTCTACTGGCTCAGTAAACAGTAGGTCACCTATGTGGATCATCTATGGAATTATTACTATTGCTTTACAACCCGGTGTGTTACAGATTGTAGAACGTAAAGAGTACAACGATCCTCAAGATTGTTTTAAGGACGCTATGATAATCATGGCAGATGCTGAAGATCCCAGAGGCATGGCCTGTGTGCCAATACCACAACAAGGAAAATGACAGATGCTTGGATTAGTCACAGCTATCACGAACTTGGCAGGTACATGGGTCAGTGCCAAGGCGGAATCAACCAAGGCCACCGCAGAGGCCAAAGCCACCGCACTGAAAACAGCGGCACAGTCTTCAGCGGACTGGGAACGCATCATGGCCGAAGCATCCAAGAACTCGTGGAAAGACGAGTGGTTAACGATAGTGTTCAGCATACCTCTGATACTTGTCTTTATACCAAGCATGGTAGAACATATCCAAGCGGGGTTCAACGCATTGGCAACTTTGCCGATTTGGTATCATGAGATTCTCATGGTGATTGTTCTTGCTAGCTTTGGTGTCAAGGCAGGTAAGGGAATTGTAGAAATGATAGGAAAGAAGTAATGGCATATTCAACTACAAAGAAAGCACCAAAAGCATTTAAGACCTGTGCAGGTTGTAAGACTAAGGCTAAGTGTAAAGCCGCTAAGAAGTGCTTAGGTAAGAAGTAATGCCGTTTCCTAAAGGCAAAACAAGTTATTCTGCAAAGCAAAAGAAACTTGCAAGAGTAGCTCCTCCAAGAGACAAGATCACAGCGGCTGATCTTAAGAAGGTGAAACGTGGCGGCAAAAAGAAGGCAAAAGCATAATGCCAAAGTCAAAAGACCCTAAGTTAGCCAGAGCAGGCGTAAGTGCTTACAACAAACCTAAGCGCACTCCGGGTGGCTCTAAAAAGTTCGTAGTGGTTGCCAAAGAAGGCGACAAGACCAAGACTATTCGTTTTGGTGATCCTAATATGACGATCAAGAAAGACCAACCTGCTCGTCGTAGGAGCTTTAGGGCTAGACACAAGTGTGACACTAACCCACCAAGTAAGCTAACAGCACGGTACTGGTCTTGTAAAAAATGGTAACACTTGACTTTTTAGTTAAAATGTGTTATACTACCACTTATGTACACTAAGGTATTCTCATGACATACTTACAACTTGTCAATAATGTTCTTAAGCGTCTTAGGGAGCGTACTGTTTCTACGGTTGAAGAAAATTCATATTCAACTATGATTAGTATGTTAGTTAATGATGCTAAACAAGAAGTAGAACAGTCATGGGATTGGTCTGCTTTACGAACAACTTTAACAGCAACTACATCTGCCGGTGTGTTTGCCTATGAACTCACAGGATCTGGAGACAACATGAAGATGCTTGATGTCGTTAATGACACAAGTAATTACTTTATGACTTACAAGACAGCTTCAGAGTTTACAGGATACTATTTAAACAGTAATCCAGTCCAAGGTGAACCTAGGTACTATAGCTTTAATGGTCTTGATGACAATGGAGATACGATTGTTGAAGTCTACCCACCACCTAATGGTGTCTATTCTTTAAGGTTTAATCTAATTAATCGTCAAGATGATTTATCCACAGACACTGATGTACTTTTATGCCCATCTAAGCCTGTTGAAATGCTTGCATACGCTAAAGCTGTTGAAGAACGTGGCGAAGACGGTGGAGCATCCTCAAGTTCTGCTTATGCAACAGCGGCTCGTATCTTGAATGACGCTGTGTCTCTTGACCAAGCTAAACATCCCGAAGAACTTATTTGGACAACTAAATAATGGCCGCACCTTTACAGTCAGCCAGTATTGCCGCACCGGGCTTTTTTGGATTAAACACCCAAGAGTCTGGTATTACACTTGAGTCTGGCTTTGCATTACAAGCTAACAACTGCGTAATTGATAAGTTTGGACGCTTAGGTGCTCGTAAGGGATGGATATTTTTAGATGAGTCTACTGGTGTTGACCTTCAAGGTATGCATCGGTTTGTTGATATTGATGCAACTGAATACTTTGGTGCGTGGTCAGATACAAACTTTTACCTTTACTCCGCAGGCACGTTAACTGCTGTTACCTACTCAGGGTCACAAACGATTACTGAAGGTAACTGGCAAGCTGTTACACTAAACGATGCGGCATACTTGTTCCAAAAGAACTATGAACCACTGTACTTTGATACTACCACTGGAACTATCTTAGACATCTCTTCATCTCCTTCAGCATCTGGTACACCGATTGAGGGTAACTGTGCATTGTCTGCGTATGGTCGAGTATGGACAGCAGACACAGCAACTAACACTACAACAATTTACTGGACTGACCTGCTTGATCCTACTCGTTGGAACTCAGGCACAGCAGGTAGCTTAGATCTGTCAAGCATTCTTGTTAATGGTAATGACGAGATTATTGCATTAGGTGCACACAATGGTTTCTTGATTGTCTTCTGTAAGAACAACATTATTATCTTTGGTGATAGTGACACTGCTCAAACCTACCTTGACCCTACAACATTACAACTGGTAGAAGTAATCAGCGGTGTTGGATGTATTGCAAGAGACAGCTTACAGAACACAGGTACAGATATTTTATTTTTGTCTGACTCAGGCTTGATGTCGTTAGGTCGAGTCATTCAAGAGAAATCAACACCAATGCGTGACTTATCAAGAAACGTGCGGGATGATCTTGTACAGCTAATTGAATCTGAAACACCTGCTAACATTAAGTCAGCGTACTCACCTACCAACGCATTCTATTTACTTGCATTCCCAACAACTAAGCAAGTGTACTGTTTTGACATGAGAGCACCACTACAAGACGGGTCTGCTCGTGTAACCATCTGGAACAACATGGAGTTTACGGACTGGCTTGGGTTTGATGGTGAAGTATATATGACTCACGAGGATGGCCTTGCTAGATACGCAGGCTACCAAGACAATGGTCAGTCATATCGTATGGTGTACTTTACAAACTACTTTGATCTTGGTACAGCATCACAGACAAAGATACTCAAGCGTCTGTCTATGACCGTCATTGGAGCCACAGGACAGGACTTTGTTGTTAAGTCAGGGTTTGACTACAGTGACCAGTACAACTCCTATCCACTGACAGTACGTACAGGCACAGTGTACGAGTACAACGTAGCTGAGTATAACATTGCAGAATATTCAGGTGGCACATTGGTTGACACAGTACGTGCGCCGGGATCAGGTAGTGGATCAGTACTACAATTGGGATTTGAAGCAGACCTTAATGGTGGTGCTTTGTCAATTCAAAAGATGGATGTCTATGTTAAACAAGGTAGGACAATCTAATGAGTTCATATACTAAATCAACAGACTTTGCCGCTAAGGATGCCTTGCTAACAGGTAATGCACTGAAGGTTGTCAAGGGTACAGAGATTGACGATGAGTTTAACGCGATTCAAACAGCAGTTAACTCTAAAGCAGATACTAACTCTCCTGCACTCGCAGGCACACCTACGGCTCCTACAGCTTCTGCGGCTACAGATACAACACAGATTGCGACAACAGCATTTGTACAAGATCAGAAGGCTTCTCCTGCGTTAACAGGTACACCGACTGCTCCTACGGCAACTACAGGTACAGACACTACACAGATTGCAACCACTGCGTTTGTACAACAAGAGATCACTGCTAATGAATACACACCAGTGTATGCTTCAGAAACAGTTAAAGGATCTGTGAGAGCTTACATTTCAAGCGGTGATTTGTACATTTATACTCAGGACTGATCATGGCAATTGTATTTAACGGTGCAGTATTAGATTGGTATCAAGAGTCAGTGTACATGAATGGCACTGCTGTAAGTACGCCCGATTCACCGGGAGATGTTTACTTTAATGGCACTCGTGTGTTTGGTCTTACAAGTCCTGTATTTAGTTCAGAGACTACACTTACTACATTAAACCTTGCTCCTGATTCGTCTGATATTGAAAACTGGGTATCTGGATTAACAACAGAAATTACAGATGCGTTTCATTCTCATGGGTACACTCAAGGGCCGGGTACAGATACTGTATACACAATGTACCTTAAAGAAGGTTACCGATGGGTTACTGGCGATGGAACCTTTGTTGGTACAGCAAGTCCGGGTACATCTGTTCAGGCATACTCTGGTAAAACTGTTACAGGATTTAATACATCACACAACGGTGGAGTAACCGGCACACTACGTAGAGACGATGGCGTTTGATAAAAACACCAGTAGCAATACAACCTGCATACACGATTTACTTTGAAATGTATGACGGGCTAACATGGACACACGCAGATGTACACAAGTGGACACCTAAGATTGCTAAAGAATTTCATCAAGTCCACGGACTATTAAATATGATTCATGGGCGACCATTCTACTGTTTGGTCGATAATGATAAACTAAAGAAATTTGTAACACAACTAGGATACATTTTTGTTAAAGAAGCACATTGCGTTGACAATGTAACACGGAGCATATATAGATATGGGTAGTATAGTAAGCGGGCTGTTCGGTAAGGGCGGTGCAGGAACAGCAGGAGAGGCAGTAGCAAGAGCCCGTGAGCTTGCTCCCGGTGCTCGCTTCAATCCTTATACAGTAAGGACAGCTACAGGTACGACAGGGTACACAGGTGACGGTCAGTTTTATTCTACACTATCTCAACCGTACCAAGACCTCCTAGGTACCACTTTAGGAGGTGCTCAAGGACTCTTTGAGCAGTTTGGTGCTTTTGATCCTAGTCAACGTGCGGCAGACATCTACCAAGAACAAGCGGCACTGTTGCAACCTGCTTTTGAACAACAAGCAACTCAACTTCAAAGCCGACTATTTGGTGGTGGCCGTTTAGGTCTCAGGCTTGCAGGGGAATCTCAAGGACTTGGTGCAGGTTCTGGAATGGTATCTCCAGATGCTTTAGGATTAGGTAGAGCACAACAGCAGACTCTTGCTCAGTTAGCCGCTCAATCACGTCAGCAAGCCTTTGGTGAGCAACAAGCTCTTGGATCTATGGCGGCCCAAGCGTTACAATCTGGTATGGGCATTAGTGGGCTTGAGCAGTCTCTTATGGGTATGGGTCTCAATGCAGAGCAAGCTCGTGCGGCGGCGGCCTTGGGTGCAATGCAAGCTGAATTGTCTCCATATGCAACTAAAGCCCAGATGGAGCAGAAGCAACAAGAAGCCACTGCAGGGTTCTTTGGTGATCTTGCAGGTGCAGGTGCTACGTACTTAAAATTATCTGACATTCGTTTTAAAGAAAATATTAACCATATAGATACACTTCCTAACGGTATTAAACTTTATACATGGAATTGGAAAGAAGAGCGTAACGAGCCTACATTTGGTGTTATTGCACAAGAGGTTGCTCAAGTAATTCCTGAGGCTGTTATTGAGCACCCAGATGGATACTTAATGGTCAACTACGCACATCCAGAATTACAAGGAGTCCACTAATGGCTAAACCAGATTCAGTATACTCTTTGTTTGGAATGAAGACACCGCAACAGGTAGCGGCTGAAGAGTTTAAGAGAGCCTTTAGTTACAAACCCGGCCCCTCAGGTTATCAACGAGCAGGCGCGGGGTTAGGACAGCTATTGGGAGCTTTGTTAGCCCCTGAATCAGAGGAAATGAAGCAAGCTAAAGAAGGCGAAGAAATTATTCAGTCGACGTCTAAAGAGTTTGCAGATATTCAAGAGCAAGAACGTCAACGAGCAGAAGAACTTCAGACTTCTGAAGGACTCCGTGAAACCACTAGAGGTGTTATGCGTCCTGCTACATCTGAAGAAGAGGCTGACCTTGCAGAAGCTAACAAGCGTCCTGAGATTGCACAGTTTGAACGTAATGCTGAAATGTACGATATGATGGCACAGCGTCTACAGGCCGGTGGGTTTGCAGATGAGGCCGCTCAAGCACAGATGCAGGCAACACAACAGCGTGTCAAAGGCTTTCAAATGCAAAAGATGATTCGTGAAGAAGAATCTGCTATTGCTGACGAACAACGTAAAGCACAAGAGCGACAGCTTGAAGCACGTCGTCGAGTGACTGCCGGAGATATCTTAGACCGCCGTGGGAAGCCTGACATGGCTCAAGCAGTGCGTGAGGGTATCTTACCCTTAGACACCCTTAAGGATGCCCTTAAAGATCCTCAGGCTGACTACAAAGTAGTTGGTAAAAGCCTTATTAAGATTCCTCCCAGTGGGGCTCCTGAAGTAGCATGGTCTCCTCCTCCTGAGTCAAACACAACATACACGTTGATGACTGAACAAGAGATTAAAGACAACCCAACGTTGACTCCGGGTGTTGCTTATCAGAGGAATAACAAGACTCAAGAAATTACAGCAGTCACAGGTGATCCTAAAGTGACTCAAGTGGGTGACTATCAAGTCAACCGTGCTTATGATGCTGACGGTAACTTGACAACCTCTATGTCTGTCATTTCGGGGTCTAAGACAGACCGTGATCTTAAGCAGAGGATTCAACAAACAAGCCAAGGTATTGCAGGAAGAGCCGAAAAGCTTGACTTAATGAGTGAATACACTGATCGTACTATTGAGTTGCTTGAAAAAAATCCTGAGGCCGCAGGATGGCAAGGTGCGGCTACTCGTGACTTTGGTAAAGTTCCATTCTTAGGTGCATTGACTGCAGGAAGCCCTACAGAGATTCTGGATGGTTATTTAACAGTGATTAAGTCAAACATTGGTTTTGACAAACTACAACGTATGCGTGACGAGTCGCCTACTGGCGGGGCATTAGGTCAGGTTGCAATTCTTGAATTGATTGCACTTCAGAACTCTATAGCACCACTTGAGCCCAAAGTTGGTGATAAGGTGTTAATCCAGAGCTTGAAAGAAATCAGAGACACTTACGCCAAGAATATGGAGATTCTTGCAAACAACTACACAAACGAAGTTCTCAATCAATACGGAATGCAGATTGCCATCCAGTACCGTACAGTTGATCCTGTCACAGGCAATCCTTTGCAACCTGAAGGAAGCACTCAAGACCCATTAGGAATCCGCTAATGTCAGAAGCTCTTAACCAACTGCGGAAGCAGTATGAAGAGAACTATACAGACATGGACTTTAACGAGTTCAAAGAATTGTATAGAAAGAAGTTCTATGCTGATCTTGATCCAACACAGTTTGACCAATCCTTAGGAATTGTGCCTGAGCCTTCACCAGAAGCCCCCAGTCGGTTCACAAGCAAACTTAGGATGCTTGGGCAGGGTTTGACGTTTGGTGGTGCTGACGAGGCTGAGGCTTTTATTCGCTCATGGTTAGGTGAAGGCACTTACGAACAAGAACGTGACAAGATCAGAAGCGAGATTAAACAGTTCCAAACAGAGAACCCCGGCACAGCGTTGACAGGAGAAATCCTAGGTGGTCTTTTGACACCCGCAACTTACCTGAAGGCCCCTCAGTACATTGAGCGTCTTGGTGCGTTAGTCCGTGGCGGTATCAAAGGATTCACTGGCGGTGCCGCATACGGATTTGGTACTGCTGAAGGTGACTTTGAGAATCGGGCTCAAGAAGCTCTGGAATCTGGCGGTATTGGTCTTCTGATTGGTGCTCCACTAGAGAAAGCCTTTGGTGCAGTTGGCAATGCAAAAGCGAATGCACTCATCAAACGACAACAACAAGAACCAACCGTCGACACCCTTAGGGCCATCAAGGATGCCGCTTATGAAGCTGTAGACGACAAGGCGTTTGCTGTAGGGCCCGGTGAACTAAACAATGTATTTATGCGTATGAGTGGACTAGCAGACAATGCAGGATTCTTAGGTGCTAAAGAGAACCCCGGTATCCACAAAGTCAAGGCTACGCTTCAACAGTACATTGGCAGGAACCAAGGGTTGACCCTAGGGCAGTCTGAAGTTGTACGTAAGCGTCTGTTTGACTACATGAAAGCCCACCCTGAGGACTCAAGAATCATTCGTGAAATGATTGATGAGTTTGACACTGGGATTGAAGCGGCTATGGACTCTAGTCAGATTGCCACAGTTAAACTTGCTCGTGATGCTAACCGTCGTTTCCGTAACGTAGAGACTATTCAGAACGCTTTTGAGGGGATTGCTCCTGACGTTAAAGATACACGTAAGGCATGGCGTACAGTAGCCCAGAGACTGCTTAACGACAAGAAGAAGATGCGGTACTTTAACCAAGCAGAGCAAGGTTTCTTACAGGACATCGTAACAGGCTCTGTATCTGAGCGCACACTAGCGACACTTGGGAAGTTCCAATTCAACCCTATGGGTTTCTTTGGTGCCATGAACGTTATGGCTATTGCTCATCAACCATTCTTAGGTTTAGTCTATCTGGCAACTGGCGGTGCTAAATACATTGCTGACAAAAAGACTAAGCAAAGTATTGCTCGTTTGGTTAAGGAAGCAGGTGGTATTGAAGAACTTAAGAAAGTTACAAGCAACCCTAATCAAGCTACTTTGACTGTAGGCGGTGTTACGGCTGACAGTATTCGTAATGTACTCTTTGGCGAAGAGGAAGAGTAATGGCTCTGAAAGGTCTCTTTGATACGGCTTACGGTGTAGGCCAAGATTTATATGAAGGTGTCCAAGACTACGGACGTGGATTGTCAAAGGTTGAACAAGAGTTTCAATCTGGTGATCGTAACGTCGGTGAATATATCTTAGGCACTGGGTACTACGGTGTCGCTAAACCTATTGAAGAACTATTCTCTTACTTTATTCCTGATCCAATTGAAGAAGCTATCGGTAGTGCCGCTCAGTACGGTATGGAAGCTACTGGATTAGATGATGCATTACAATCATTAGACCCAGACACACGTAGGGCCGCTGAGGAAGCCTTTGGACTCTTTGGCATACTCTCCCCTGCCGGTGCAGTCAAAGGACAGCTAGGAAGCCGTGCAGTGGCTAAGGGTGCTCCTGACACACGGACAGCAAGAGAACAAGCTAGGGCCGGTATGGTTTCGTCTAACTTTGACGTAATTATTGATAACTTCTACGATCCGAATACCAAGACCTATCCCGGACTCCGGGGTGACACTTCATTTGATAAAGCAGGGCGTAAGTTAATGGGCCTTGCTGAGTGGGGCACTAAAGGTATTGCTCGTACTGCCAAGTTAGCCTTTAATCCTGTAACTCGTGCACGGTTTATGGAAACAGGTGTAACTCCTGTAGCTACTGATGCATACAAAAAGTTAGCTCAGTTAGAAGCTAAGATTGAAGCAATGCCTGTAGGCGAGGCTAAAGATGCGTTGGTGAAGCAACACAATGAAGCGTTAGAAACAATAACATCTCAAATGCAACAAATGGGTAACATTGGAGTACAAGCCGGGAATGTACCGCTCAAGCGTAATGTACCTCGTGAGTTTGTTGAACGAGCCGCTATGGAAGGTACACCAATCTACAAAAGTAAAGCAGAGCTTGGTGATAACTGGTTTGATGCGTCTGCAGGCACTAAAGGAAACGTAGGGCCGCTTAGTCCAGAAGTCAGTAAGTTTGTAGGAGACTACATAGAACAAACATGGCGTGGTTCTGGTTTAGATATGGATAGGGCTAAGATTCTTGTCAAAGCTCCCTCAGGCCGACTCACAGGCGATCATTGGGCTTCTATGGCATTCAACGCTCAAGTTAATGCTATTGAACGTGCGTTTAGAGAAACAACAGGACGTAAGAGATATGTAGGCGGTGAGATTGTACGTAAGGAGTCTGGCCCAGATACGTGGCGTACTGGAGACCTTGAGCCTGACGTAGCTGAAAAACGTGTCTTAGGGGGCACGACAGAGACGACTGTAGCACCTAAAGGTGGTTTCTACGATGTTGAAATTAAGGGAGACCGTATTGAGCTAGTCCCGGATATTGATGGACTAAGAAAAGCCCTTGAGGAAACTAGGGTTACCCGTGATGCTGATGGTAAGTTGTCAGGCGATGAGAAACTTGTTAAAACCTACGGCAAGGATTCCCCTAAGAACTTCAACATTGTCGGTCAAGATGACAAAGGTGTTTGGGTTAGTTTTTCACATCCGTCTCGTGCTAAAGTAGAAGGCGGTATGAACGTATTGATGCGTGTAGAGCCAGATGGAACTCTAACAAGTATTGCATCTGACCTTCATGATTTTGGTGATAAGTTACCGGGCATCAACAAACTATTAGATGATGCGCTTCCGAATCAAGTTCTGTCAACAACTCCACCGATGCAATCTAATGTGTTCAGTCTGTCTAGCTTACGTAGTAATAAGAAAGACAATGTACCATTAAAAGAAGAGTATGGTGAATCGGTTGAAGGGAAGCTAATTGACAAACCTGCACCTCAGCTTTCAGAAGCACAAGGCAGGGCAGAGCTTGATGTCTTAGGCGATCTTCAGCCATCTAAAGCAGAGATTGCTCGTCAGGCTGTCCCCGTCGCACAGAATGTAGCTTTCACAGCAAATGTGTTAGACCCTGATGAAGATTTTCAGATTGATCCTGATTTGCTAGGCCCATAAAAAAGGGGCCCTTAGGCCCCAATGGTTGAGCGAACGACCTACTCAAAAACCTCAAAGATATCCCCTATCATTATTTTACAGAAGGGAATATTGATTACATATCCATCAAAGAAGTACACATTAGCGTCTTCAATGTCTTCTCCTTCTTTCCAACCTAACACTGGTTGCGACTGTACTGTCTCTGCAGACAAACCAAATACATTGTGAAATCGTGCTACTATCATACTTCTCTTGCCTTATATATATGTCTTGCATTTCCTGTGTACGCGGAAGCACTTCCGGTCTTCATGTAAGCCTGCTGAATGGCACTATCGGCATTAAGAGCACGATAGCGGCCAATGTAGCGTTCACCACAGTACACTTCATAAGTCCTTACCATCCCCAGTCTTCCCCTTCCAGTCCGTGTGCGTTGTAATCCGTGACCCGCTTCTCAAAGAAGTTGGAAATAGAACTACCACCAAGCAATTCCTCCATCCACGGGAGAGGATTCTCCTTAACCTTCCAGTTCGTCTTGAGGCCAAGCTGTAATAAACGTCTGTCTGCGAGATAGCGAATGTACTGCTTGACATCTGCCGCTGAGAGACCTTCCAAGTCACCCATCTCATACGCCAAGTCAATAACCTTGTCTTCCAGTTTGACTGCAGTACGGAACATCTCGTAGATATCTTTCTTAAAGTCATCATTAACAATTCTTGGATGCTCATTACAGAACTCCCTAAACAACTTAGCCATTCCTTCAGCGTGTTGGCTCTCATCTCGTACAGACCATTCTACGACTGTACACATCCCCGGCATCTTCCCGAATCTCTGGTAGTTCAACAGCATTGCAAAGGCACTAAACAACGACATACCTTCATTTAACACTGAACGTGCAATTGCAAGGGCTGTACCGCTGATAGAATTTACGTCTAATCCGGACATGAACTCCAGTTTTGCAGACATTTGCTGATACTCAAGGAATGCTGTGAACTCCTCCTCAGGCAACCCTAGGGTGTCATTCAGGAGCGCATAGGCTCGCTGATGGATGAACTCACGACTAGCAAAGGCTGTGAGCATCGCCCTGATCTCATTGTTCTTAAACTTGGGTATATAATACTCAAGGTAGTTTGTCCCGACCGCAACGTCACTCTGCGTGAACAGCCGCAGAATCTGGGTAATGTGGTTCTTCTCGACTTCCGATAGAGCCCCCGACTTCCAGTGGTTGACATCTGTTTGTAACTCCAGTTCATCCTCAATCCAGTGAATACGCTCATGCTCTGTGGCATACGTCACTGCCCAAGGGTAGCTAAAGGGTTTGTAGGTTACGTTCGCTTCTAATAGACTCATACTAATCGTGTCTCTCTTGTTTTTTCTTCAGCTTCTTTTAAATAGAATACTGTTTTGTACCGTAGGTATGCACTCATGCATTCCAACATATCTTTGATTACCGCGCGTTTTTGGTCGGCAATAGGATCAAAACTATTCTCTTTGAGGCTAGTCTCTAACTCATAAATGTTTTGAACCATTTTGTCTAGTTGATCAGCGTCGAGCTTTTCATACACCATTTTCTAATTCTCCTTGGTTCTGGTAGATGACATTCATCAGGTTGTTATTATGATATATTAACCTATCTACTTCATCTTGTAAAGTCTGAAAGTGGTCAAAGCAGTCATTTAGTATCCGCTTGTTAAACGGGTCACTGTCTTTAATCAGGCTCAGACGTTGTAGTAGGTTCGTTGTCTTCTCTTTCATTTTCATCCTCAAACTTGTACAGGTCATTTTCTTTATCTAGTGCCATCTCTAGCAACCGTGTGAGGCCAACCTCAACCAACAGACGTGTAGCTTCTACGTCTGTGACGATCTCTAGGTTAGCAGAGCCATCTTCATTCTCTTCTAAGCGTTTAACTTCAATCAATCCGGTTTGCATATTCCCTCCTTTGCATAGGAATACTATGCATAGATAATTACATTTTATGTAATCTAGTCCAACTTTTGTGCGCTACCCCTGACAACTCACACAGACTTCATCGTCATCAAAGTCCTTCAGCGCATTACGGTCTACCTTAGTCCCAACCTTCTCCGCTGTAACACCTGCAGTCGTGCGTAGATAATATAATCCCTTAAGCCCTTCCTTCCACGCCTTGAGGTGTACTTGATTAACAATAGCCTTGTCAGTACCTGATGGGAAGAACACGTTGACAGACTGTCCTTGACAAATGAACTCTTGTCTTTTTGCGGAGTGTTCAACAACCCACCCCTGATCGAGTTCAAATGCTGTCTTAAATGTAGCCTTCTCGTCGTCCGATAGGAACTCCAAGTGCTGTACAGAGCCTTCATTCTCAAGAATACTTTGCCATACCTTCTTGGTGTTCTGGTGATACTCATCTAGAAGTTCCTCCAAGTACGGATTGCGAACAGTATGACTCCCGGCACGAGTACGATGGACATAGCAGTTGCTAATACGTGGTTCAATGCTAGCAGAACACCCACATAGGATACTAGAATTAGCGTTAGGAGCAACAGCCAACAGATGCATATTTCTAACACCATAACCCACTCCATCAGGACATTCGCCACGCTCCACAGCGAGCGAGTATGTGGCCTCAACAGACTGGGCTTTGATGTCTTTGAAGATTGCATAGTTATCACTCGCCGCTTGCCATGACTCCCATGCTATGCCTTTGCTTTGGAGATATCCGTGGAACCCCATTGCTCCAAGACCGACTGAGCGTTCTCTATAAGCTGAGTAGACAGCTTTTGATAATTCTTCTGGTGCGTTGTCAATAAAGAATTGAAGGACGTTGTCCAAGAATCGGATAAGGTCTCCAACCATTCCGCTTGCTTTCCAGTCGTCGTATCTTTCGAGGTTGACTGAGGAGAGGCAACAGACTGCTGTACGCTCTTCACTTGTTGCGAGATGGATTTCGTTGCAGAGGTTACTGCCATTAATTGACAATCCAAGTTTTCTTTGAGCTTCTGGTAAGCCTCTTTTGGCTGTGTCGATAAAGTTAAGGTAAGGACTGCCAGTTCTGAAGCGAGCTTCAAGGATTCGTTGCCACAGCTTACGAGCTTTGACTGTATCTCTAACAATTCCTGTACTTGGGTCGATAAGGTTCCATTCTGCGTCATTAATTACACTCTCCATAAATTCATCAGTGAGGTTCACTGCATTAAAAAGATTAAAACATTTGCGATTGATGTCGCCACCAGTCGCTACTTTAAAGTTGATGAACTCTTCAATATCAGGATGGCTTACGTCTAGGTACGCCGCATAGCTTCCCTTCCGTGTCTTCCCTTGTTTGTACGCTGTCATCTGAGCGTCTACTACTTTCATGAATGGGATCGGGCCCGGAGCCTTGTCGCTGATCCCTCTCACGTCTGACCAGTGCCCACCCACACCGCCGCCCTTTACGGAAAGCCATGCTACTTCTCCATTATGTTCAATAAGGCTATCAAGATTGTCCCCCACGTAAGTAAGGAAACAGCTAATAGGTAAACCACTAACCTTTCCATCCGGTTCTGGGGCATTGCTGAGGACAGGGCTCGCAAACATGAACCAACCTTTGCTAGCATAATCATATATGCGCTGTGCAAGATCGAGGTCACCGCCACAATAGGCCACACTAGCACGAGCAAAAGCCTCCTGAGA
>Ga0255771_1001102_pt1 | contig 29689 bp, 29 predicted proteins | sample 011ome_19_FD_179969 | JGI IMG/M metagenome (GOLD analysis project Ga0255771, IMG submission 179969) | Coastal salt marsh microbial communities from the Groves Creek Marsh, Skidaway Island, Georgia - 011510BT metaG (version 2) | ecosystem: Environmental > Aquatic > Marine > Intertidal zone > Salt...
GAAGATGAACTGGCCCAGCAGTATCAGACCAAAGCAGACTATTTGCTTTGGATAACCCGTTTCTACAATGGCTACAGTATCGCTCAGGGCTGGATAAGTCTTACAGAGCAGGTCAAGGAGCGTCTTGAAGAACCTTACCGCTCAGAAGTGGCGCTGCGTCTTTATCATCTCGGTGGCAGGATTGGCAGTGAGTGGGCCAAGGATAATAAGGTACGCGTACTCGATACCCGCAATGCTGCAGTCTGGCGTGATGCGCTGATCGAATCATTGAACCAGAATGATCTGGATGACTATATTACCCGGGTGGAAGAAGATGTTGAAAATATGTACATGGGCAATCTCAGCCGGGAAGATATTTACTTCGAGCGTTATTACGAAGACGACTTTGAATTCTAGGGGTAAAGCCGGCTCGAAGGTTTCACGGAAGTACTTTCATTACTAAAGCTCGACTATTTTAGTTCGGCTTTAATTCGACTATTTTAATTAACTATTTTAATTAACTATTTTAGTTAACAATTGTAGTTCAACAAAAAAGGTTCCATTAGTAGGTTCCATTACCCGCAACAGAGCAACTGCCAAAATGGGAAACTGGACAGAAGACACCACCGCTATACTCCTTGGCTTTGTCATTATCCTGCTGGCCCTGGCCGCATTCCTGCTGGTTCCTTATTCCCAGGTTGATTCCTCACTGCTCAGCGCACAAACGGCAAGTGATTTTTCTGTAGATGCCTGGTCCGCTAACAACGATACCGGTAATGCCCTTACTGCTTTTCTCAGTGAGACGGTTAACGGCGCCAGACCTGCGCGTTGGTCAGTGAACCCCTTGTCTGCTTTTTCCACGCATTTTTTCATCTCTACGCTGTTTTTCTTTATTGCCCTGGGTGTTTTATTTGCTGCCGGCATGGTGCTGATGAAAAAGCCCACCGCGGTTTTTGTCAGCGGCTTTGTTTTTATTTTTGCCCTGAGCATCCTTGCCTATTTACTGGCCAATCAGACTGAATTTCGCAGTATGGGTTTGGGTTATGCCTTGTGGGCGATACTCCTGGGGCTGGTCATTACCAATATTTTTGGAGTCCCAGAGTTTGTGCGTCCGGCCCTGCAACCGGAGCTCTATATTAAAACCGGCCTGGTGCTGCTGGGTGCGGAAGTATTGTTTGGCAAGGTGATGGCAATTGGGCTGCCGGGTATTTTTGTGGCCTGGATTGTGACGCCTATAGTGTTAATCAGTACATTCTGGTTTGGTCAGAAGGTACTGAAGATTGGTTCCAAAACATTGAATATTACCATTAGTGCTGATATGTCGGTGTGTGGCGTATCAGCGGCCATTGCGACAGCGGCGGCGTGTAAGGCGACAAAAGAGGAGTTGACCACTGCTGTCGGGCTATCGATGATTTTTACCTCCATCATGATGGTTGCCTTGCCTGCCTTTATCAATGCCGTGGGTATGCCAGAAGTCCTTGGCGGGGCCTGGATCGGCGGCACCATTGATGCCACTGGTGCTGTGGTGGCGGCGGGCGCTTTTCTTGGTGATACCGCACTGAATGTCGCGGCCACCATCAAGATGATTCAGAATATTCTCATCGGGGTTCTGGCGTTTGGCGTCGCAGTGTACTGGGCAACCAAAGTGGAGAAGGATGCTGGTCAAACTGTCGGGGCTTCAGAAATATGGCTTCGCTTTCCCAAGTTTGTGCTGGGTTTTGTTGGAGCCAGTATTTTATTTTCCCTGCTTTATGAGTCTCTTAATCCAAATACCGCCATTGTGCTGGTAGAAAACGGGGTGCTGGATTTCACCTCGGATATGCGCGGCTGGCTGTTCTGCCTGGCCTTTGCCAGCATTGGTTTGTCAGGAAATTTTCGTGAACTGAAATCCCAGTTCCATGGCGGGAAACCCCTGATACTTTATGTGTGTGGGCAAACCCTCAATCTCAGTCTGACTCTGCTAATGGCCTGGTTGATGTTTTATAAGGTGTTTCCGGAAATTACCAATAGCCTGTAATGAAAATTGATGCGCTCAAAACTCTGGGTTTTATTGCGGCACTGATCATGCTTCAGCAGCTAATTGCCTATGGCAATAACAATTTTCGTCATCTGCAGGAACAATCCTCCATCATACAAACCAACGACATTGATCCCTCGGCCCTGTTTTACATGGAAAGCAAGCTGGCGCTGTCTGCTGAAAAGACAGTGCGGGAATTAATCAATGAGTAGTGTTCACCACTGCAGCTTGTGCCAACGATGAATAATTGGCAACGCTGGGTCCAGGCTCCCAATACCACCTTCTTTCGTCGCGCTCTGTTCCAGGTTCATCTATGGTTAGGCATCGCATTGGGCTTATATATTCTGGTCATTAGTGTCAGTGGCTCCGCCGTTGTACTCAGACCCCAGTTCAGTCGCTGGTTCATTGCCAGTGAGGTCCCCGCCCAGACAGGCGAAGCGCTTGCTGGTAGCGCACTGGAAGCCAGAGTGGCGGAAGTTTACCGGGACTATAGCGTCACCAGTATTGTTGCTCCGAGCCGCCCCCGGCGCGCTACCTATGTGGTGCTGGAGCGGAACGGGGAAGAGTCCTCACGTTATTTTGATCACTATAGTGGCATGGATCTCGGCAATACCTATCCCTGGCAGGTGCGCAGCGTCGAGTGGCTTACGCGACTGCATGACGATTTGTTAATGGAGCGTGCAACGGGCCGCAAGGTGAATGCGTTCGGAGGCATGTTATTTCTGTTGATGGTTGTTACCGGTGTGATTATCTGGTGGCAGGGAAGGCGACGCTGGAAAGAGGGCCTGCTGATCAGGCGTAACAGTTCACATAGTATGCTGTGGCAATTGCACAGTGTTTTGGGTTTCTGGTCACTGTTGCTGCTTTTAATCTGGGGCATAACAGCAATCTATTTTGCCTTTCCCCAGCCCTTCGATTTTATTATCAATGCCATGGACAATGACCTCGAGGATTTTGATCGCCCGGACAGCTGGCTGTTGTTTCTGATCGATATGCATTTTGGCCGTTTCCGCGGTTCCTGGCCGGTATTACCCTATATCTGGATTGTTCTGGGCTTATTGCCGGCATTTATGTTTATCAGCGGGTTTATCGTCTGGTATCGTCGGGTAATCAAAAAGTATAAGCGTTATTAGTTATTGGCAATATTAGTTTCGATTGTAAGCGGAAGATGAATTTCGCTACACTCAGCTATCTTTATTGTATCTTTGTTACTTCGGGGGGAGCAGGCATGCGGGCGTTTAAAACCCTGCTTATTCTTAGCCACCGTTATATCGGCATTCCGCTGAGTTTTCTCTTCGTGGTGTGGTTCCTGTCAGCCTTTGTCATGATTTACGCAGGCGGCATGCCACGCATCACCAATGAGATGCGTATTGAGGGTGGCAGCTCTCTCAACTTCGAAGACGTGACTATTTCTCCCTGGCAAGCGGTTGGCCTGCTTGGTTACTCTCCTTATGAAGCACGTCTGCGTACCGTGTTGGGCAGGCCAGTGTATGAATTTCCTGAACCGCGCTTTCCCAGCACCTTTATCTGGGCAGACAATGGCGAGTTTCTTTTCGATCTGACGCAACAGCAGGGCGCACAAATCGCCAGTGATTTTCTCGATATTCCGCTGGAGTTGTTTAGCTATGAAGGTCTGGTGACCCGACCCGATCAGTGGACCATTGCCATTCCCAATGAACTGCCGCTGTTCAAATACAGAGTGGCTGATGACTATGCCACGCAAGCCTATGTATCACCCACCAGGGCTCAGGTGGCTGTCTATACTACACGCCAGAGTCGTCTGCTGGCATGGCTTGGCACCATCCCGCACTGGTTTTATTTTGCTGACCTGCGCGCCAATCAACCACTATGGTATGACATCGTAGTCTGGACCTCCGGCATCGGCTGCGTACTTGCCTTGCTTGGTCTGGTGATGAGTTTTACCCAGTGGCGTAAAGTCAGACCGTTCAAGCTAGGCAAGGCGATCCCGTATCGAGGTTTGATGCGCTGGCATTATATTCTGGGCACTGTATTTGGTGTTTTTGTGCTGAGCTGGTCCTTTAGCGGCATGCTTTCCATGGAGCCTTTTGCCTGGTCTGATGCCCGTGGGCTAAGGGTCGATGAGGGGGTGTATCAGGAAGGACTGCTGGATCTGGAATCGTTTCCGGCCTTTGATGCAAGCCAGTGGCAAGCACTTGCGCAAGGCCATGGTGTGCAGCGCGATATCAAGGAAGTGGAGTTTCGCTGGATTGGCGCAGCGCCTTATTATCTTGCTCTCTACAGTGAGAGCAATGGCCTGGAAATGGACAAACGTGACCGTTTGCATCAGCCTTACAACATAATCGGACAACTGGATTCCAATAGCCTGCTTATCCAAGCCGATGGTTTTCGCCTTAGTGAAGGTTTTGAAACGGAGGCATTGGTGAGCAAGCTGGACGCCAGCATTGAGGAAGCCGAGGTTACTGATTACGCTCTGTTGAGTGATTATGATGACTACTATTACTCCCGCAACAATCAATTACCGTTGCCGGTATTACGCATCAAATTTAATGATCCGGCGCAAAGCTGGATCTATGTTGACCCTCATAAAAGTGAGCTGCTGAGCCTGATTCATCGCAATAGCAGAATAGAGCGCTGGCTCTACAGCGGGCTGCATAGTCTTGATTTTGCCTTCTGGTATCACCAGCGGCCATTATGGGATCTCGGTGTTCTGATTCTTCTTGCTGGTGGTCTTGGAGTCAGTTTTATTGGACTCTATTGTGGTGTGAAGCGATTAAAAAATGACATCATGTTTATACTGAAAAAAATTACTGGAAAAGAAAAAACTAACGAGGTGACGGATGTTTCACATTAAAAAACTGATTTCAATTCTGCTCTTTATGGCCGCTTCAGGGTCGTTACTGGCTCAACCTTTTACTCTTGGTGACGGGCCGTGGTACTACGATACTTATTCCCCTGCGTCCAAAATCAAGGTCTCTATTATAGCCAGAGGGATTCAAAACCCCTGGGGCATGGCCTTTCTCCCCAGTGGCAATATTCTTATTGCGGAAAAGGCCGGGCAGTTCAGGATTATCAGAAATGGAAAGCTTGATCCGCAAATTGTTACTGGCGCACCTGAAGTACAGGTAGCCTCTGGTGGCGGTCTGATGGATGTTGTATTGCATCCGGATTTTGCCAGCAATCGGCTGGTGTATTTTACCTATGTGAAAAATGCGCCACCCCCTGCCGGGGCTGATTATTATGCAACCACGGTAATGGCAAGAGGGCGGCTGAACCAGGCTGAAAATGCCCTCGAAGCGGTTGAGGATGTGTTCGTTGCAGATGCCTGGAGTACCACAGCCGGAGGTCATGGTTCACGTTTGCGTTTTGCTGCTGATGGCACCGTGTTTATGTCTTCTCCTTTTCGGCGAGATTTTGAAAATCCCCAGAACCCGATGAGTGATATCAGTAAATTATTACGGCTCAATGATGATGGCTCTATTCCGGCAAATAACCCCTTTGTGGGCAGGGAAGGCTATCTGCCGGAAATCTGGAGTATTGGTCATCGTGCTATGGAAGGCATTGATTTTCATCCTGTTACCGGTGAGTTGTGGGCCAGTGAACATGGGCCCCAGGGCGGCGATGAAGTGAATATTATTCAGCCGGGAAAAAATTATGGCTGGCCGCTGGTCAGCTATGGCCGTGACTATGACGGCAGCCGGGTTTCTCAGCAGCCCTGGCAGGAAGGTCTGGTACAGCCGGAAATTTTCTGGGTTCCCTCTATCGCTACATCAGGATTGATGTTTTATACCGGGGACAGGTTTCCCCAATGGCACAATGATCTGTTTGTTGGAGCCCTGATGACCGCCCGCATGCCGGGAACAGGACATGTGGAACGCATCAATTTTAATGAGTTTGGAGAGCAGCGAAGAGAATGGCTGTTGGCTGATCTGAAACAGCGAGTTCGTGATGTCAGGCAAGGCCCCGATGGTTTGATTTATGTGCTTACTGAAGAAACCGATGGTGCGCTGTTGGTAATAGAGCCTGTGGAATAAAGCCGGACATTTAATACTGTGTTCGCAATAGCTTGGGGCTGATATTTTTACAACTTACTCGACAGTCTCGATATTCAGTTGCACAAGTTCAGCAATGCGCCCGATATCGCCGGTATAGAAGGCTGCCACGACTTCCAGTTGTAGCCGTTGAATATTGCCATTGTATTGCGGCGTAATACTCACACGCAGTGTTTTTTCTCCAGTCATGAATTCAGCAAAATTGCTCAGCAAATCCTGGGCCAATGATTGCATCTGGGGCGGAATAAACAGAGCCGCTGCCTGTAATTGTTGCAAAAGTTGCTGCCGGTATTCATCACCGCTTATCCCCAATGCGCTTCCCTGCAATGCAGATATATTTGCGACCATGCCATCATCTCGCAATGCTATTGAGGCGGCAGGAATGTCGGCATTTTGTAAGAGGACGGAAACGCCGTATGGCTGGCTTGCATTGTCAGGGGCATTTTCATCGAGTCCTTCCATGGGCACATTTTTTATCTGAGCTTCCATACTAAGGAAAAAAGAATTGGGCAGAGAAAGATCAGCGTTTATATCCATTCGATCGCTGTCTTCGGGATCAAAGTCATAGCGATAGTTCATGCTCAGGGGCAGAAGATCCTGATCCATCATGGTAGCAATATAATTATTCAGTAAATTATCAGTGCTATCGCCAAATGTGGGCGCTACCGCTGGGAAACGCAGTCCCTGTGCCGACAGGTGTAGGTGGTGGGGGACCTGGTTAAAATAGTCAAATTCGCTTATGTGAATATTCTCCAGAATGTATTCATTGCGGTTACTGTCAATCACATAAAGATTTTCCAGGGCGATCTCACCATTGAACTGGATAGCAACCGAGTCATAGGTGATTTCCTGGTAATCACCACTGGCGATTAATTCCTCAACTCTGAGATCAACAACGGTTTTTAAGCGGTAATTGGCAAAGAAATAGGTAGCCCCAAGGATGAAAATAATGACGCCTGGAATTATCAGCAGGTGATTTTTGGTCATAGTTTTGATTCAGATAACAGAAACGAATAAAGTATAAACGTCGTAATAGAGACTGAAGCACAAGATAGGGGGGAGTGAGGAGATTGTCCAAGGAATTAGTACAATATCGAAATTTTTTTGCTGAATCCCCTGGTTATTTCCAACCAGCAAGCGCATTGGAAGAAAGCCGGATGAACAGGAACCCTGGCATGGATGCTGATAAACTTTATTTGCAGCTCAGTGATAGAAATCAGGAAACATCTGACCATGAAAATTCAATTACAAAGTATTGCCAGAAGTAAAACCGATGATGGTGCCAGGGAGGAAGTGTTTGCCGCACAAGTGACCATCGATGATGGGCTGCAGGGTGACAGATCTGACCTGCTTGGTGCGGGTGAAGTGGCAGTGCTGAGCAAGGAGTCATGGGTAAAGGTTTGCCATGAAAGCGGTCTGGAACTGCCCTGGCTGGTTCATGGTTCAAGTTTGTTAATCAAGGGGTTTGAATTCTTGCCCACAGATCTTGGCAGAAGACTGCAGATTGGCGAGGCTGAATTTGAGATTCACAGGGAAATGTCTCCCCATGACAAGCTGGAAAATCAGGCCCCGGAATTATTCAGGTCTCTGCAGATGGGGTTTCGCGGTGGAGTAGTGTGCAAGGTGCTGCGCAGCGGCAGTATCCAGAGCGGAGATGATGTCATTATCGGTTAGATAAGACCCGCTAGCTGTCCCGATTCAATGCTGCCTCGGCTACTTGCTTCAGAGCATCCCGGTATTCATTTTCTGGCAGGCAAGTCAGACAATTCATCGCAATATCTATAGCTTCACGCGCCCTGGCACGGGTGTAATCGAGAGCGCCAGAGCGAATCACTGCCTCGATTATTGCCTCCAGCTGCTCGCGCCCCCCGGTCTTGATGGCCTCTTCAATCAGTTTACTTTCCTTGTTCGAGCCATGCGCCATGGCATAAATCAACGGCAGGGTAGGCTTTCCTTCTGCCAGATCGTCACCGATATTTTTTCCCATAGCCTCGCTGGAGCCGGAGAAATCCAGCACATCGTCTACCAGTTGGAAGGCAATACCTACCTGCAGGCCAAATTGATGTAACTGTTCGGTAATGGTCTCGCTGGCGCCGGCAAGAATTGCGGCTGTTTTGCAGGCAGCGGCAAATAATATGGCGGTTTTATTGTGAATCACCTGCATATAGTCTGATTCAGTTGCCTGGGGATTGTGCTGGTTAACCAGTTGCAGTACTTCTCCCTCGGAAATTTTATTGGTGGTACTGGCCATGACGTCCATGATCTGCATATTGCCTATACCGACCAGTAGCTCAAAGGCGCGCGAGTAAATGAAGTCACCGACCAGCACACTGGAAGGATTATCCCAACGGGTATTAGCCGTGGGGCGTCCCCTGCGCATCTCCGACATATCAACGACGTCATCATGCAGTAATGTTGCGGTATGGAGGAATTCTATGACGGTGGCCAGCTCGATATGGTCTTTGCCGCTGTAGCCAAGGTTCTTGCTGCACAGCAATACCAGTACCGGGCGCATGCGCTTGCCGCCAGCCTCGATAATGTAATGCCCGATGCTTTCGATCAGTGGGACCTCTGAATGAAGCTGCGCTACTACAGTCTGATTAAGCGCGGCGAAATCATCGGCGACGATCTGTTGGATTCTTGAAGCCATAGTCTGCTCTGAAAAAGAGTTTTGCATGCTAGTTTTGGGAATGGCTAAAGTCAAGGATTACGGGCTTTTCAGGCCCAATGCTGATTCCGGCAAGTGAGTTACCGGTAATGCTAAAAAATCCCCTGATTTTGTTGCGAAAGCAGGGTTGTTCCCGTACAATTCCCGCCCTCGTAATGACCGGCCCAAAGCCTGACTGCATTTACGCACAATATTAACACCGTGTTCCAGACGGTAATAGTTTGGTAACAGTTTGCTGGAACCAATTAGCGGTGTTAACAAGGTGCAGAAGTGAATTAGTCTGGATTTAAAAAAATCGGGTTTATACAGGCAGGTCAGTTAATTTAGGTTCAAAGAACAATATCTGAATAGCAATAGCGCTATTGGAGCAAAATATGTACGCGGTAATTGAAAGTGGCGGCAAGCAGCACCGGGTTTCAGAAGGTGAAGTGCTGAAGCTTGAAAAGATCGAAGCCAGTACTGGTGATACGGTAAATTTTGACAAGGTCCTGATGGTAGGTGAAGGTGCTGATGTAACAATTGGTACGCCCTATGTTGAAGGTAATGTCACTGCTGAAGTTATCAGTCATGGTCGCGGTGATAAAGTCACTATCATCAAATTCCAACGTCGTAAGCATCACAAAAAGCAGATGGGACATCGACAGTGGTTTACTGAAGTGAAGATCACCGAGATTTCTTCAGGTGCTAAAGCCAAGGCAGCCCCTAAAAAAGAAGCAGCCCCTAAAACAGAAGCAGCTCCCAAAAAAGAAGCGGCTCCTAAAAAGGCAGCAGCCCCCAAGGCAAAAGCACAAGCTGAAAAGAAAGACTGATTCGGCAACACACGAAGCTGAATTAAGCTTATAAATGAATTACAGATACAATTGAAGTTATAAACAGGAGTGCATCATGGCTCATAAGAAAGCAGGCGGTAGTACTAATAACGGTAGAGATTCCAATTCCAAGCGACTTGGCGTCAAGCGTTTTGGTGGTGAACAGGTTCTTGCTGGTAATATAATTGTGCGTCAGCGCGGCACTCACTTCCACCCTGGTACCAATATGGGTTGTGGTAAGGATCATACCTTGTTTGCAAAAACTGATGGCGTGGTGAGATTTGAGGTCAAGGGCCCCAAAAACCGTCGTTTTGTCAGTATTGAGACAGCGACAGCCTGATAGCTACCAGGCTAAGTTAGATTTTAAAAAGCCCTGTCCATGACAGGGTTTTTTTTTACCAAAAACAGGCAGTTTCAGGAAACCCCTATGAAATTTGTTGATGAAGCAGAAATACTGGTCGAAGCCGGCAAAGGCGGCAATGGCTGCATGAGCTTTCTGCGTGAAAAGTTCATAGAAAAAGGCGGTCCTGACGGTGGTGATGGCGGCGACGGCGGCAGTATTTTTCTGATTGCAGATGACTCGCTGAACACGCTGGTAGATTTTCGTTTTCAGCCACGTTACCGCGCAAAGTCAGGGCAGCAGGGTCGTGGCAGGCAATGTACCGGCGCCAGTGGCGATGACCTTGAGGTCCGTGTACCTGTTGGTACCAGCATCTATGCCGTGGACACTGATGAATTAATTGGTGACCTGTTGAAACCTGGCGAACGCTTGCTGGTTGCCCAGGGTGGCAAACATGGACTGGGTAATATGCGCTTTAAATCAAGCACCAACCGCGCTCCCAGGCAAACCACTAATGGCACGCCAGGTGAAACCCGGCAGTTGTTACTGCAAATGAAAGTGGTTGCCGATGTTGGTCTATTGGGGCTGCCCAATGCCGGTAAGTCGACTCTGATCAGGGCGGTGTCCTCTGCTACGCCAAAGGTCGCGGATTATCCCTTTACTACTCTGGTGCCTAATCTGGGCGTTGTGCGCGCAGGCGAGGACAACAGTTTCGTCATGGCAGACATTCCGGGTCTGATTGAAGGCGCGTCAGAAGGCGCGGGTCTGGGCATACGTTTTCTTAAGCATCTGGCGCGTACCCGGGTATTATTACATCTTGTGGATATTGCCCCGCTGGATAGCAGTGATCCGGCAGATGCTGCCCTGGCCATTATCAGGGAGCTGGAGAATTTCAGTGAAGCTCTGGCAAGAAAAGAGCGCTGGCTGGTACTTAACAAGATTGATCTGCTACCTTCGGAGGAAGCGGATGCCGTGTGTAATGCAATCGTGGAGAAGCTGGGCTGGAAAGGGCCTGTGCACCGTATTTCGGCAGTTTCCGGTGAGGGGACAAAGGAATTAAGTGAAGCCCTGATGCGTTCAATAAATGAAGCGAATCTGCGCTTTGAGGAAGACGAAGACTACCGCCAACAGCAGCATGAACTGGATCAGCTTATGGCGTTTGAAATTCGCCAGAGTATTGAGGCCGTGAAAACAGCCTGGAAAGAAAAGAAAGATCATGCATCGGCTGATGACCTGGATGATGATTTTGATGATGACGTCGAAGTGGAATATGTAAGGGATTAACGGTGAGTAACAGACAGACACTGACAGCAGCCAAAACCTGGGTCGTTAAAATCGGCAGCTCCCTGCTCACCGATGACGGGAAAGGGTTGAACCGGGAAAGCATGGCAAGCTGGGTAAAACAGATTGCTGCTTTTCGTGATGCCGGTCTTTCCGTGGTGCTGGTTTCTTCCGGTGCGGTGGCAGAAGGGGTGCTGCGTCTGGGACTAAAAGGCAGGCCCAGCGCCATCCATGAACAGCAGGCCGCTGCCGCTGTTGGCCAGATGGGACTTATCCAGGCCTACGAAACCGAATTCAAGAAATTTGATCTGCATACCGCCCAGATTCTTTTAACCCATGATGATCTGTCCAACAGAAAGCGCTACCTGAATGCTCGCACAACCTTGATGACCTTGCTCAATCTTGGCGTGGTACCGGTGGTGAATGAAAATGATACGGTTGTTACCGATGAGATTTGTTTTGGCGATAACGACACGCTCGCGGGCCTGGTGGCCAATCTGATCAATGCCGATGCCATGGTTATTCTTACTGACCAGGATGGCCTCTATGAATCTGATCCGCGTAACAATCCAGAGGCCAAACTGGTGAGCCAGGCGCAAAGTAATAATGATGAACTATTTGATTTCGCTGGCACCGGGCACGGGGATCTTGGTCGTGGTGGAATGCTGACCAAGGTCAAGGCCGCAAGACTGGCCGCCAGGTCGGGTACCGCAACCTGCATCGTTAACGGCAGGAAACCTGACATTCTCGCCTTGCTGCGTGACGGGGCTGAAGTGGGCACGCTACTGCTGCCTGAAAGTGAGCCACTGGCGGCGCGCAAGCAATGGCTTGCCAGTCACCTTAAAGTGAAAGGTGTCTTCACGCTTGATGCCGGCGCGGTGAGGGTATTAAAGGAATCAGGCAAGAGCCTGCTGCCTGTAGGAATCACCTCCAGCTCAGGAAATTTTCAGCGTGGTGAAGTCGTCAGCTGTGTCGATGAAAAGGGCAATCCCGTTGCCCGCGGCCTGGTGAATTACAATGCTAAAGAAGCGGCCAGTATCATCGGTCATTCCAGTGAAGAGATTTTTTCCTTATTGGGTTATGAAGGCGATCACGAAATAATCCACAGAGATAATCTGGTTCTGCTTTAGCTAATCCGCTGTTTCCTTAACTCTTTCACGCCGATATCGGCTTATGGAAAAGCTGCTCTGCTTATTCCTTCTTTTGCTACAGAGTTTTGCTGGATTGAGCCGTAACTTTACCCCTTCATTCTATTTGACAGAATTGGCCCCCATCGTTATGTTAGCGGGGTTTCTACATTAGAATAATTTCCATAATACACAGTTAGTATTATCACCGGTCAGGGGGACTTCATGGGCAAAATCTGTTGCCGTGTTTCACTATTGTTTGTATTTTCCATTGCCAGCTTTTCCGCGCTGGCAGAAAAAAACTTTTCTGGTGTTTGGGTCGGTAATTACAGTGAGGATTATCCTGACCGCTTACCGGGACCCGAGCTCGGTGATTATGCCGGGCTTCCTCTTAACGATGCTGACAGATTGCGGGCGCAGAGCTGGAGCGCATCCCTGATAGCCCTGCCGGAATACCAGTGTCGTGTGCATCCTTCTGATTATGCCAGTAGTTTTGCCAATATCCGCATTTGGGAAGAACGAGAGCCCATCACTGAACAGTTAATTGCCATTCGTATACAACATTTTGCCTGGCAAACCCGCCGCACTATCTGGATGGATGGTCGTGAGCACCCGCCTGAGTATGCTCAACATACCGCTATGGGCTTTTCTACCGGCGAATGGGCAGGTCATCAGTTAAAAATTAAAACCACTCATCTCAAGGAAGGCTGGCTGCGCCGCAACGGGGTTGCTCGCAGTGATCAGGCCACAGTAACCGAATATTTTATTCGGCATGACAACATGCTGACCTGGACCGTGATCATTGATGATCCTGTTTACCTGGATGAACCTTTCATCAGGAACCGGGATTATATTTATTCCATCGATAACCAGGTGGGTAATTATCCCTGTGATCCGGTGATCGAAATGGTCAGAGAGCCTGGCTATATTCCCCATCACTTGCCAGGGACCAATCCTGATTTGCTGATTTATTCCGAGCGCCATGATATTCCTGTGGAAGCCGCCATGGGTGGCGCCAATACCATGTATCCCGAATATATCGAGCGTTTGCGGGAGTTGCCAAAACCCAGTGAATTACAGGCAGGGCAGGAGTAATTATGAACAACATCACACTAAACAAACTGTTTGCCATGGTCCTGACTTTGGGGTGTTCCATCATTCTTTCGCAAACGGCTGTTGTACAAAAAGTACAGGCACAAACCGACTTTGATGCGGTAGAAATCCAGACCCTTAAAGTGCGTGACAATATTTATATGCTGGTGGGAGCTGGTGGCAATATCACCGTACAGACTGGTGATGACGGTATCCTGATAATTGATACCCAATATGCCGAGTTGTCTGATAAAAACCTGGCAGCAATCAGGGCGCTGTCTGACAAACCACTGCGCTACATTATTAATACCCATCACCATGGTGATCATGTGGGCGGTAATGCCGAATTAAAAGCGGCGGGATTTACTCCCAGTGGCGGTAATGTTGGCGCTGCACTGTCCAGTGCCGGTGAGGGGGCAGCAATTCTTGCCCATGAAAATGTGCTGTTGAATATGGCCGGTGACGACAACATGAGCACAGAGATGTGGCCCACCATGACATACTTTGCCGAGAAAAAAGATCTCTACTTTAATGGTGAAGGGGTGCGGATTATTCATCAGCCCAATGCCCATACCAATGGTGACAGTATTATCTTTTTTCGAAAATCCGATGTGATTACCACTGGTGATGCCTATATCACCAGTTTTTATCCTTTTATTGATATGTCTTCCGGTGGCACATTGCAGGGCTTTATTGATGCGGCCAATTCAATTATTGATCTCATCATTCCCGAGTATGGCCAGGACGGCGGCACTCTCGTCATCCCCGGTCATGGCAGACTGAGTGATATTGGTGATGTCATCAACTGGCGCGAAATGCTGACAATTATCAGAGATCGCATTGTTGATATGAAACAGCGTGGCATGAGCCTGGAACAAGTTCTCGCTGCCAGACCCACCAGAGACTACGATCCACGTTGGGCAGGGCAGGGAATTTTCTCGACCGAAAATTTTGTTACTGCAGCCTACATGACACTGGAAGATTAAGGAGCGGCACATGAAAACAAGCATGATCAAAGTAATTTTGTCGACTCTTCTTCTGCTATCGGCTCTGGACGCCTCAGCACAGCCTGGTCGAGCGCAGCAATCTGCAAAGGAAATGGCGGCTATTGATATAACTGGAAACTGGGTCGCGCTGGTGACTGAAGACTGGCGTTTCAGAATGGTGGTTGCTGCTGCTGGCGACTATGAGGGTATAGGTTTAACGCCGAAGGGGCGTGAAATTGCCAATGCCTGGGATCCTGACGCTGATCTGGCCGCAGGCAACGCCTGCAAGGCCTATGGTGCTGGTGGTCTGATGCGAATCCCTGGCCGCCTGAATATTAGCTGGGCAAGCGATAATGTGCTGCAGATTAATACTGACGCAGGCATGCAGACGCGTCTACTCAAGTTTGGTCCAGCACAGGATAATGCCGGTGCCGGTACCTTGCAGGGTGTCACCCGTGCCAGCTGGCAGATTGAAAGGGCAGGTGGCTTTGGTGGGCCGGTAACAGGTGGCAGTATCAATGCCGTCACCACTGACATGGCGCCAGGATACTTGCGCCGCAACGGCGTGCCTTATGGTGCTCAGGCCGAGCTGAAAGAATATTTTGAATTATTGATTGGTGGCGATGGCACGCAATACCTGACGGTGATCTCGGTGCTTGAGGATCCTGAGCATCTGACCCAGTTGTTTACCACCAGTACTAATTTCAAGAGAGAGCCTGATGATTCCAAATGGAATCCCTCAGAGTGTGCAGTTAAGTAAGGATGTGATCTGCAGTAGCTATTACGCTTGGCTACTCTTCGTAAAAAATGTGCTCAGTGGGGTCATGTGCTCAATGCACACTCCCTCCCTGCGCGCATTTTTGCCTCGATTAGCTCTCGCTCATGACGCTACCAAAATTAGAGCTTTTAACAAACAGCAAAAAAAACAGAACAAAAAAAAGGCCGCATTAGCGGCCTTTTTTATTGCTTAAATTAAATGAAACTTTAATCGAAAGTCTGATCTTCCGAGAAGCCCCAGCCAAAACCGTCTGCCGGGCGCAGAATGCTTTCCATGCGCATGCGGTAATCGCTTCGGTCTCGTGAGGGCTGTCCGGTGATGATGACTTCGTCACCTGGTTTGAATGAGGTTCTTGTCAGTCCCTGTCGCATCAGCAGCGTGGCACCGCCCCACTCTACGCCCCAGCGTTGCTCATTGCCATCTTCATCCGGTGCCATGACCATTACGGAGGCATGGGGATTACGAAAATTCATCTGCACCAGTTTGCCTTTAATCTCAATCATGGTGTCCATGTCGTAAGTGGCTTGAAATGAGTGGTGTGCAAATGCTGAAGGCACCAGGATTAAACTGGCACACAGGCTAAAAATCTTCATTAACTTCATTGGTACTTCCCCCCAAACTGTGTATGGCTGGCATGGTAAACCAGATGCAATGATTATAACTGATGGCTTGGCAGCTTTGCATATTTTTGTGGGTGGCTATTCAGCAGGCATTAAAAAACCGGCTATTGCCGGTTTTTTAATAAAATCATTGGGTTAACTAGCCAATTAGACTTGAATCAGGCTTTAAGTGCCTTGATTGCAGTGTTCATACGGCTTTTATGACGAGCAGCCTTGTTGGCATGAATAATTCCCTTGTCAGAAAGTCGATCAATGACGGGTACAGCTGCATTATAGGCAGTGGTTGCCTGATCATAATCCTTGCTATCAATGGCCGCAGTGACCTTCTTGATATAGGTACGCACCATGGAACGTGCACTTGCATTGTGCTTGCGTCGGTTTTCTGCCTGTCTTGCCCTTTTACGAGCCTGTGGAGAGTTTGCCAAAGGGGGCTCCTTTCTTTATATAGCTTTTTAAGCTTTGAATTAGTTACGTATTATCAGTGTTTTTCTGTTGCCCGGAGGGTAATCCGTTGCACACAAGTTTTGCTTACTGAAAAAAGACGCGAATCATGCAGTTTTAAAGGGTATTTGTCAACTCCCAGACCATGCTATTGCACAACAAATGCTGTGTTAAGATGCCGTTTCAGGTGTGAACCCGGAGAAATATAGAGCGTGCAGGCAGTTGAAGACAGGTCGAAACAGACCGGGGTAGCGAAGTCGAGTCTGGTGGTTTCCCTGATGACCTTCGTTTCGCGAATACTTGGCCTGGTGCGTGAGATCGTGTTTGCCGCGGTATTCGGGGATGGACCTGCCGCCGATGCCTTTTTTGTCGCCTTCAGAATTCCCAACTTCCTGCGTCGCCTGTTTGCGGAAGGCGCATTTTCCCAGGCCTTTGTGCCGGTACTTTCCGAATACCGTAAAAACCGACCCTTTGTAGACATCAAGGCATTGGTAGACCACGTGGCGGGTCGATTGTCCCTGATATTGTCTATTGTCACCGTGATAGGCGTCATTGCCGCGCCGTTGCTGGGAGGACTTTTTGCCTTCGGCTATCTGGATAGTCCGGATAAATTCGCCTTGCTGGTGAAAATGCTGCGTATCACCTTTCCCTATATTCTGCTCATTTCACTGACCGGGTTTGCTGGCTCTATTCTCAATTCCTATGGTCGTTTTGCCGTACCTGCAATGACTCCGATCCTGTTGAATCTCACTCTTATCAGTTGCGCCTTGCTGTTAAGTCCGATGATGGCAGAGCCGGTGGTGGCATTAGCCTGGGGCGTATTGATTGCCGGCTTTATCCAGTTGATGTTTCAACTGCCATTTCTGAATCATCTGAAACTGATACCCAGACCCAGGCTGAAGCCAAAGCATGAAGGCGTCAGTAAGGTGATAGCCCTGATGATTCCCGTCATGTTCAGTGTCTCGGTGGGACAGATCAACCTGCTGCTTGATACTGTACTGGCCACCGCCTTGCAAGGCGATGGTGCAGTGAGCTGGTTGTATTACTCTGACCGTCTGATGGAATTGCCGCTGGGAATTTTCGCTATCGCCATTGCCACGGTGATTCTGCCAACGCTTTCCAGAATTCATGCGGCGCAGGAGACAGAGCAATTTATCCAGACCCTGGACTGGAGTTTGCGCACCATTTTGCTGCTTGGCCTGCCGGCGACACTGGCCCTGATCGTGCTGGCAGAGCCGCTGATCGTCACCATTTACCAGCATGGAGCATTCGGGGCTGAATCGGTGACCCCAACCGCCATGAGTCTAAAGGCCTATGCGGTGGGCCTGTTGGGCTTTATGAGTATTAAAGTCCTGGCAACGGCCTATTTTTCCCGACAGGATACTTCCACACCGGTGCGCTATGCAGTGATTGCCATGGTGAGTAACATGGTGTTTAACCTGATGCTTATCATACCCTTGGCCCATGTTGGTCTGGCGCTGGCCACCTCGCTATCCGCCTTTGTGAATGCCGGCCTGTTACTGTTTGGTCTGGTTAAAACCGGAGTTTTCCATTTTCGGGTGCACTGGGTGATTTACCTGTTTCAGGCAATAGCGGCCAATGTTGTGATGGTGCTGGTTTTGTATTTCTTTCTCTCCGGCAGCACACTGGAGCTGTGGATTAATGCGAGCACCCTGTCGCGAATCACCAACCTGAGTATCCTGTGTGTGGCCGGTGCTGGCAGTTATGCGCTGACCTTACTGGCATGCGGGGTCAGACCATCCCATTTTCGTCATAGTGTATAAACACCTGTTTGCACAATCTTGATGTATCAGCTCGCCGCACTGGCATATAATAGCCGGCTTTTTGTTAACAAGCAGATGCCATGAAAGTTTTTTCTGATTTCCCGTCTTTCCGCTCAGTCCATGAGGGATGTGTTGCTACCATAGGCAAATATGATGGCATGCATATTGGTCATCAGCATGTGCTAAATACCCTGTGTCGCACCGCTGATGCCAGAGGCTTGCCGGCTGTCGTTATCGTGAGTGAGCCGCACCCGGAAGAATTTTTCTCCTCTGCCAATGCCGCGCCGCGCCTGACTCCATTTCAGGAGAAGGTGGATTTTTTGCTTTCTTACGGGGTCAGCGCAGTATTTCGTATGACCTTTGACAACGCGCTTTGTAATCAGGCGCCGAAAGCCTTTATTCAGGAATTCCTTCTTGAGGGGCTGGGAGTGAAAGCATTAATAGTGGGTGATGATTTTCGCTTTGGTAAAAATCGCAAAGGCGATTTTCGACTTTTGCAGGAAAAGGGAATGGAACTGGGGTTTGAGGTCCTTCGGGAAATTCCATTCAAGTATGCCGGGCATCGGGTCAGCAGCACACTGGTCAGGAATTGTCTCGAGCAGGGAGATTGTGAACAGGTTCATTCTCTGCTTGGGCGCTACTACAGTGTAAGCGGCCGTGTGGAGACCGGAAAAAAACTGGGTCGGGAGTTGGGGATACCCACGGCTAATATTGACCTGGAAGGACGCAGGCTCCCACTGCATGGCATTTTCAGTGTGCTTGTTGAGTTTGAGGGCAAAACATTGCAGGGCATCGCCAGCATTGGCTTTAACCCAACGGTGGAAAACAGCGATGTCGCTAAACTGGAAGTGAATATTTTTGATTTTGATAAAAATATTTATGATGAACGCCTGGTGGTAAGTTTTATCAGGAAAATCAGGGATGAAATCAAATTTCCCGATCTGGAAAGCATGAAACACCAGATGGCGCTTGATATTGAACAGGCCCGGCAATCATTGCAAGGTCTGCAAACTGCATCAGTGTTCAGAGACGGTTAAACCATGGATAGTAAGAAATCTACAGAGAAATCATTCAGTTTGTGGGCCTTATTCACTATTTCCGGGTCAATAGTAGTGGTCGATCAGGTGAGTAAATTCGTAAGTAATAACAACCTGACAGAACATGTGCCGGTAGCGGTTATTCCTGGATTTGATTTGCTGCTTGCCTATAACCGGGGTGCAGCCTTCAGCTTTCTCAATGATGCCGGTGGCTGGCAGCGCTGGCTGCTGACCGGGATCTCCATCGTGGTAAGCGTGTTCCTGGTGGGTTGGCTGATCAAATTACCGAAAACCCAGAGGCTTCTTGGATTTGCCCTGGCGCTAATTCTGGGCGGAGCGGTGGGGAATTTGATTGATCGCATGCTGGCAGGATATGTCATTGATTTTATCAGTTTGTATTTTATGGACTATCGCTTTGCTACTTTTAATATTGCGGATGCTGCTATCAGTATCGGTGCCGGCCTGATGATTCTGGATATTTTTCTGGATTACAGGCAATCCAATGGAGCCAATTCCGCAACCTGAGATCAGTTTCTAGACCATGGAAAAAATTACACTTAACGATATTACACTCGACAATCAGGAACCTGATGCCGGACAGTCGCCGGCAACAGCCCATGACTTGCCAGACTATGCTGATGATCAGGTGGGACCGGGGAAGCAGGTAACCTTGAATTTTGAACTTGCACTGGCGCCTGGGGAAATCATCGACAGTAATTTTGAGCAGGCGCCTGCACAGTTTAGCGTGGGTGATGGCAATCTCCTGCCAGGATTTGAGTTGTCCATGTTTGGTATGCGTGCCGGTGAAGAAAAAACACAGCTAATACCTGCGCTTCAGGCCTTCGGGCAGCCACGGGAAGAAAATGTTCATAGTTTCCCGCGTTACAGATTCCCCGCAGATTTAGTTATGGAGATTGGTCTGATGATAAACTTCACTGACAGTGGTGGAAATGAACAGCCGGGCATGATCAGTAAATTTGATGCCGACAAGGTGGAGATTGATTTCAATCATCCACTGGCAGGCAGAGATATTCAGTTTCGGGTCAAAATTCATGGGGTATCCCCCAGTAAAACTTCGCTCTGAAGCAGGGCAACAGGAAACCATGAACTCAGCAGACAATTCAGCAAGTAGTCCATTACTGATCAACCTGGCCAATCCGCGAGGGTTTTGTGCTGGTGTTGATCGTGCTATCGATATTGTTAATCGGGCTCTGGATATCTATGGTCCGCCCATTTATGTTCGTCATGAAGTCGTGCACAACAAAACTGTGGTTCAGTCACTGCGCAATCGCGGCGCTATTTTTGTCGATGAATTGTCAGATGTTCCTTCACAGGACGCTGAAGGAAAGCCTTCTATAGTTATTTTCAGTGCCCATGGAGTATCACAGCATGTAAAAGATGAAGCTGATGATCTTGGGCTGCGGGTATTTGATGCGACTTGCCCACTGGTAACGAAAGTCCATCTGGAAGTGATCAAGTACAGTAATGCGGGGTGCGAGTGCATACTCATTGGTCATGCCTTTCACCCGGAAGTGGAAGGCACCATGGGGCAGTACGATACCAGTAATGGCGGCTGTATCTATTTGGTGGAATCAGAAGACGATGTTCATAACCTTGTCGTCAAGGATGACAATAACCTGGCATACGTGACCCAGACAACGCTATCACTGGATGATACCGCACGCATCATTGATGCCCTGCATGTGCGTTTTCCCAAGATTTCCGGACCTCGCAAAAAGGATATCTGTTATGCCACCCAGAACCGTCAGGATGCAGTCAAACAGCTGGCTCTGGAGAATGATCTGGTGTTAGTGGTTGGCTCTCCCAACTCCTCAAATTCAAACCGCTTAAAAGAGCTGGCAGAACGTATGGGCAGTGAGGCTTACCTGATAGATCATGCCGGAGAGATTAATGAAAGCTGGTTTAACGGCAAGCATGCAGTAGGCGTAACAGCCGGTGCATCTGCCCCGGAAGTGCTGGTCAAGGAAGTTATCCAAAGACTTGTTGAAATGGGTGGGCAAGAGCCAAAAGAAATGCATGGAGTGGAGGAAAATATAGTGTTTTCCATGCCCCGGGAATTGAAGGTCCAGAAGTCGGCTTAAGGAACCTCTGCTTAATCGATACCTAGTTTTTTTAATCGATAGCGAAAAGACCTGAAGGTCATTCCCAGTTTTTTGGCAGCAGCGGTTTTATTCCAGCGGGTTTCTTCCAGCGCTTTTTTAATGGCTGCTGTTTCGATTTCTTCCAGGTGTTTTTCCAGAGAAAAATCTTCACTGTTTTCAAGTTTGTTCTCTATGCTCGCTGTAATCGGCTCCATGTCTTCCAACTTCGGTGGCGTGTTATCAGATACGCTTTCAGTAGCCGCAAGATTTTCTTCTACAGCTGAATTCATTTCAGGAAGGTCTGTTACCTGAATTGAATTATTTTCAGCCATAGCGAGTGAGCGCTGCAAAATATTCTCCAGTTCCCTGACATTGCCAGGAAAGCTATAGGATTGCAGGCGTGAAATGGCCGTTTCAGATATGCTGGCTTTTTCCATGCCATTTTCCCTGGCCAATACGTCAAGGTAATGGGAGGCCAGTTCCGGAATATCGTCCTTGTGCTGTCTTAAAGCGGGGACTTTAAGTTCGATAACATTGATTCGGTAATAAAGATCCTGACGCAAATTGCCCTGTTCAACTTCACTGGCAAGATTCTTGTTAGTGGCGCTGATCAGGCGCACATTAACGGGGATTTCTGTTTCCGAGCCAACCGGTCTGATCGATTTTTCCTGTATTGCCCTGAGTAATTTAACCTGCATATGCAATGGTAAGTCGGCGATTTCATCAAGAAAAAGGCTGCCGCCATCTGCAACCTGGAATAATCCGGACTTATCGCTATGAGCACCGGTAAAACTGCCTTTCTTGTGACCAAAGAACTCGCTCTCCATAAGCTCTGTGGGTATAGCGCCACAGTTAATAGGCACAAAATCTTTATCCCGGCGTGGTCCCTGGGCATGGATGGCTCTTGCCACAAGCTCTTTCCCGCTACCGGACTCGCCGCTAATAAAAACAGGTGCCTGGCTGCGTGCCAGCTTGATAATCTGTTCTTTTAATTTGGAGATCTGCGGGGATTTTCCGACTATATTGAGTTGGGTGTCAGAAATTTTTTCAGTTTTTGTAGGTAATTCATGTTCCAGTTTCAGAGCAGTGCTGACCATCTCGCGTAATTTTCGAATATCTACGGGCTTGGAGACGAAGTCGAAAGCCCCGGATTTGAGTGCGCTGATTGCGGTTTCGGTGCTGCCATGGGCGGTTATTACTGCAACGGGAATATGCGGGTAATCACTCTGAATTTCCCGGACCAGTTCAATGCCATTGCCATCAGGCAATTTCATGTCGGTCAGGCACAGGTGAAAATCGTTGCTGTTCAGGTGATGTCGGGCTTCTTCAAGATTACTGGCAGACAGGGTTAACAGGTCCATTCGCCCCAGCGTGATTTCCAGGAGTTCCCTGATATCAGGCTCATCATCAACAATTAATACTTTGTGGCTCATGTTTGGATGTATCAACTTATGGATCAGTTTCTGGATTAATTATGGATCAGTTTCTGGATCCTGCTATAAATTAAAACCGGGTGTTAAGTCCGGATCAGATCAAATTCTTGTAGGCATTGGCAAAGTTTATCTGGAATGTACTTTTACCCTTGTACTCAGGCTGATAGGACAAACGTGCGCGGTTAGCGTCGCATATTTCCCGGCAAATAAACAGACCGAGACCGGTGCCCGACTGTTCAGTGGTGAAAAATGGTTCGAATATTTGCGCAGTAAGTTCTTCGGGAATACCTTTGCCGTCATCCATGATATGCATTTCGGGGTTTCCATCTATATCACTCTTTTTTACTTCAATACTGATATGCCTTAATCCTGTTGCCTTTTCGCTATAGCGCAAGCCGTTTTCAAATAGATTGGTAAGCACCTGTTCCAATTGTCCGCTATTGAAAAGCACAGCAATGTCTTTTGGTGAAACGTTACATTCTATTTCTATGGGAACAGCCATGGAATTAGAGAACTTTGTAACAAACTGATTCAGCCACTCCAGTATAGGAAACTGCGCCATGTCCTCGGCCTTATTGCGGGATAAGTCGAGGATGCTTTCAATAATTCTGTTTACACGCTCTGAATGGGTAGTAATTATTTCCAGTAAACGCTGATCACCTTCCTGGATTTCCTCAGATTCGTTAAGTAGCTGGCTGGCATGGGATATTGCCCCAAGCGGGTTTCGAACTTCATGGGCGATGCTTGCGGTAAGACGGCCAAGGGACATCATCTTCAACTGCTGTGCACGACTGGTTAATAGAGAAAAATCCTCAATAAAAATGAGAATATTGGAATCTGCACCAGGGTTCAGATAGGAGAAAGTTGCCTGCAGGTCAGTAGAGGTTTCATTCAGTCGAAAGGGCGGTGCTTTTATATTGTTATCATTCATCCAGTGCTGGAGTTGTGAAAAAAGAATCTCGGGTAGGCGTGTACCGCTATCGTCAATATTAGCCTCGACTTTACCCTCTGCATCAGCAATCTGCAGGAACCTGTTGGCGGCAACATTAATGGTAAGAATCATCCCTTCCGGGGTAACCACCAGAATGCCCGTATGCATACGTTCGATAATCTGGTTATTCATTTCCTGCAGGGATTTGATGTTTTTTGCCTGCTGTCGGGCAAGCAGTTCGTTTTGCCTGATTTTTCCACCGAGGTACTGCAGTGACCATGATACGGCAAACAAGGTTAAACCCAGCAGACCGGCCTGGACAAAATAGACGATGCCATCATCGATAATCAGGTAAAGATAAACTTCACTATAAATCGCGAGGATGGAGCCCACTGCAGCGAAGAAAGTACTAAGCCTTGAGCGAAACAAGAGGCTGCCTGCTGCGACAGGAACGATTAGCAGGTTGGCCATACCACTACTCACACCACCACAGGTATAGCTGATGAGTATGATGAAGACGATATCGATGAGAATGACGCTGATAAATTGCGAGGTCAGCAGGCCTTTGCTTTTGGGAAGCAGTACGCGGAAGAAAACAATGGCATTAAATGCCAAATAAATAACAACAACGTTAACAAACAGATCAGGGTTGATAGTGCCAAGCGTTGACGTCAATGATCTGAAGAAAAAGCTGATCAGCAGAAGCAGTGACAGGACGAAGCGATAGATGTTGTAAACATCAAAGACACGTTGATCTTGCAGTTGAGCCAGATTTTCCAGAGAAGCGTTAGTTTTGTTTTTAGTGAAAGGCATGGGGAAAAATCAGGAAAGACTCAAAAGGGCGGCTTTCGGCGCAGGCAGATGGTCCGCCTGCAAATAGAAGGATAAAATCAGTCATCACCGGAAAGATAGTTTTCTTTATGTTTTTCGCTACAAAACCACAGTTTCTCATGCGCCACGGCTTTTTGCTCTGGTACATGAACCGCGCAATACTCGCAAAGCACGATGTTGCCCTGTTCCAGTTTGCCGGCTTCTTTTTTGTTCATTTTTGCCTGTTTGGCCCGGAAGTTCTTGATCAGACGCCAGAACATCCAGATCACCACAGCAAAAATTGCGAGTCTGATTAATCCCATAAAAATTCTTTATAATAAGTACTTAGAGGCAGACAATACCGCACCTGTATGACAATATCCATAGAGGCTGTTCAGGTGCATATGCCTTTTTATATTTCTTTTAATGTCTTTTCATATGTTTTAGCTGGCATCCTGCAGATGTCAAAATTATTATACGCTTTTACTGTAAAACAGGTTTTTAAAATCCCGACCCATGGCAAATCATAATACCCTGAACGTAGTAATGGCCCAGGTGAATCCACTGGTGGGTGACATCCCGGGAAATGCCGAGCTGGTGATTAAAACGGCAGAAAAACTTATGGCTCAGGAGCGGCCTGATGTGATTGTGTTCCCTGAGCTGGTACTCACTGCCTATCCTCCTGAAGACCTGTTGTTAAGAGCCAGTCTGGATATCAGAATCGAGTCAGCACTGGCAGCAATCAGGGCATGTAAGTTCGATAGCCATCTGGTTATTGGATACCCCGGCAGGGAAGAGGGGCGTCTTTACAATATGCTCTGTGTTATTTACCAGGGCAATACGGTTGCCACCTACAAGAAACAGATTCTTCCCAATTATCAGGTTTTCGATGAGAAGCGTTATTTTGATGCCGGTTCCCAGGCCTGTGTATTGAGCATCAATAATATTCCGACAGGATTTACTATTTGCGAAGATCTTTGGGAGCCGGGTCCAATGGCACAGGCCAGAGCTGCAGGCGCCGAACTGATGATCAATATAAATGGCTCTCCCTTTCATTTAGATAAATATCAAAGCAGGCTGGATGCATTACATGCCAGACAACAGGAAGCAGCACTACCGATTATTTATGTAAACCTGGTGGGTGGCCAGGATGAGCTGGTGTTTGATGGCTGTTCCATGGCTGTTGATGGTGATGGCAGCATCAGGGTAGTTGCTCCAGCCTGTGAGGCAAGCCTGACAAGCGTTCACATCAAGCATAATGGAGAGGTTGCCACTATCGCAGAAGGCGATATAACACCTGTGGCGGCTAAAGAGGCACTGGTATACAGGGTGCTGGTACTTGGCTTGCATGATTATGTTCTTAAAAATGGATTTTCGGGGATTGTGCTTGGGCTTTCCGGAGGTATCGATTCTGCCTTGACTCTGGCTATTGCCGTTGATGCCCTTGGCAGTGACAGGGTGCATGCTGTCATGATGCCGTTTAAATATACCTCTGACATGAGTATCGAGGACGCGGCAAAGCAGGCAGAAAATTTTGGTGTAAATTATCGGGTTATCCCTATTGAAGAGGTCTATGAAGGTTTTATGTCCAGTCTGGCGGAGGAGTTTACCGGTACAGCCGTAGACCTGACAGAGCAGAACCTGCAGGCACGCTGTCGCGGTGTGATACTGATGGCCATTTCCAATAAAAAGGGATATCTGGTACTTACAACTGGCAACAAGAGCGAGATGGCAGTGGGATATTCAACCCTCTACGGGGATATGGCCGGTGGTTTCGATGTGCTCAAGGATGTACCGAAATTGCTGGTGTATTCCCTGTCACGTTACAGAAACTCTGTTTCTGCCGAGATTCAGGCTGAAATGATACCGGCTCGTATTATTGAGCGGCCACCGTCTGCAGAGCTGGCACCGGATCAGGTGGATGAAGATAATCTTCCGCCCTATGAGATTCTTGACCAGATACTTGAGCTGTATATTGAATCTGATGAAAGTGCTCATGCCATCATCGAAAAAGGTTTTGATCATGATACGGTTATGCGAGTATTGAGACTCGTTGATCTGAATGAATACAAACGCCGCCAGGCACCGGTTGGTGTGAGAATCAGTAAAAAGGGCTTTGGCAGGGATCGGCGTTATCCGATAACCTCGGGGTGGAAACTGGGAGAATAACCCGGATGAAGGATGAAGGATAAAGGATAAAGGTGACCGGGTGCAGGTAGATCGGATAAGCGTGTAGGTCGGATAAGGCTGACAAGCCGCCATCCGACATGGTCTGCAGGGTTCGTCTGGACAGAAACCAATACCATAGAATAAAGTCGATTATCAGCAAATAAGCAGATTGGATTAGCGAGGGGCTATGCGGGAAGACGACAATAAGTACTGGCAGGAAAACATTCGTATACTCAAGATACTACTGAGTATCTGGTTCATTGTTTCTTTTCTGATGTCTGTGATTTTTGTTGATCAGCTTGATGTTATTCGTGTCGGGGGCTTCAAGTTTGGCTTCTGGATGGCGCAGCAGGGCTCGATTTATGTTTACGTGATATTGATATTTGTCTATCTGAAGATGATGGATAACCTTGATCGTAAATATCATCATGAAGAAAAAGACATTCTTGCAGAAGAAAAAAGCAATCAGGTTTCCTGATTTTTCTCCCGTTAAAACAATAAAGACAAACAGGGAATGACCGCATGAGTTTGCAACTCTTAACCTATCTTTTCGTAGGCATCACTTTTCTTGTCTATATCGGCATTGCCATCTGGTCACGGGCTTCCTCTACCCAGGAGTTTTATATAGCCGGAGCCCATGTTCCCCCGCTGGCCAATGGCCTGGCGACTGCGGCGGACTGGATGTCAGCGGCCTCGTTTATTTCCATGGCGGGCATCGTGTCGTATATGGGGCGCGATGGCTCGGTTTATTTGATGGGCTGGACCGGCGGCTATGTGCTGTTGGCGCTGATGATCGCGCCATACCTGCGCGACTTCGGCAAATTTACTGTGCCGGATTTTATTGGCGATCGCTATTACAGTCAGCTGGCCCGCATGGTGGCAGTAGTGTGCGCTATTTTTGTGTCCTTCACCTATGTGGCAGGGCAGATGCGTGGTGTCGGAGTGGTGTTTTCCCGTTTTCTGGAAGTGGACATAAATCTTGGAGTGTTGATCGGCATGACCATCGTGTTCTTTTATGCCGTGCTGGGAGGAATGAAGGGCATTACCTACACCCAGGTAGCGCAATACTGCGTACTGATTTTTGCCTACATGGTGCCGGCCGTATTTATTTCCATCCTGATGACGGACAATATTATTCCCCAGATTGGCTTTGGCTCGGAACTTAATGAATCCATGGGCGGGGGCTATCTGCTCGACCGGCTTGATGGTCTGCATGAAGAGCTGGGCTTTGCTGCCTATACAGAAGGGGTTCGCAGTTCGCTGGATGTGCTGTTTATTACCGGCGCCCTTATCATGGGTACGGCAGGCTTACCCCATGTGATTATTCGTTTTTTTACCGTCCCCAGTGTCAGGGCAGCACGAAAGTCAGCGGGTTACGCTTTGTTCTTTATCGCGATTCTCTACACCACGGCTCCGGCCATTGCCGCTTTTGCCCGTACCAATTTAATCAATACTGTTAACAATGCGGTTTATACCGAGATGCCTGACTGGTTTCGCACCTGGGAAAATATCAATCTCATTACTTTCGATGATAAAAATGGTGATGGCAGAATTGAGTATGTAGCCGATCCTGATGTTAATGAGCTAAACGTAGACCGCGATATCATTGTCCTGGCCAATCCGGAAATCGCACAGTTACCTAATTGGGTAATAGCCCTGATTGCCGCCGGCGGACTTGCCGCCGCGCTGTCTACCGCTGCAGGATTGTTGCTGGTGATATCTACCTCGATTTCCCATGATCTGTTAAAGCGTAATCTGATGCCGGATATTTCAGAGAAACAGGAACTCAAGTTTGCCCGTATCGCCATTTTCTTTGCAGTCATTATTGCCGGCTATTTCGGGATTAATCCGCCGGGCTTTGTCGCCCAGGTGGTGGCGTTTGCCTTTGGCCTGGCAGCGTCATCTTTCTTTCCGGCGATTGTACTGGGTATATTTTCGGTACGCATGAACAAAGAGGGGGCAGTTTCCGGCATGATTGCAGGCATAGTCTTTACTGCTACCTACATCATTTATTTCAAATTCATTAATCCTGCCGCTGATACAGCAGAAAACTGGTGGTTTGGAATTTCACCGGAAGGAATTGGTACGGTAGGGATGCTGATGAATTTTATTATTTCAGTTGTGGTTTGCCGCTTCACCCCCGCACCGCCTCAGGATGTAGTCGACATGGTGCTGGATATTCGGGTACCGGGTAAACCTTCCTGAGCACTCTCATCCTCAAGCAGGGATGAGAGTATCTGTATTGGTTTCACTGCTATCTTCAAAGTCGGCATTCGAGCTGGTCTTTGCATGATCAGATTCCGTTTCTCCAGCCAGCAAGAGATAAACCGAGGGCAGAATAAACAGGGTAAAAAGTGTTCCTATCAACATGCCTGCTACCAGAATAATACCAATACTGTTGCGAGCTTCAGCGCCGGCCCCGGTAACGAGTACCAGGGGAAAGTGACCCAGCACGGTGGCAGCCGTCGTCATCAACACGGGACGCAGGCGCAGCAGGGAGGCTGACTTGATGGCAGCGAGTTTTGCCATGCCGGAAAGTTGCTGCTTGTGAGCAAACTCGGTAATCAGAATAGCATTCTTGGCCACCAGGCCCACCAGCGTCACAAAGCCTATCTGGGCATAAATATTAATGGTTGTGAGACTTAGAAAACTGAACAGCATGGCGCCGGACAGGGCCAATGGTACTGACCCCAGTAAAACCACCAGGGGCAGACGGAAAGAATTGAATTGCACTACCAATGCCAGGTAAACCACAATCACTGAAATCATCAGTACCGAGATCATGGTGTTTCCCTCTTGCCTTAATTGCCGTGAAATACCGGCATAATCAATGCTGTAATCTGCTGGCAGGATCTCCGCCGCGCGGTTTTCCAGTGTGGTCAATGCCTGGCCACTGGTAGTACCCGGGACGGCAGCACCGGTAATACGAAACGAGCGTTGCTGGTTAAACGTGCTCAGGGAATTCGGGCTGGTCAGCGGCTCAAGTTCCACCACTGAGCGCAGCGGAATAAAACCAGCTGCCGGCGTTCGAATCATCAAGTCAAGAATGGCGTCGGGTGTGGCGCGTCCACTATTTTCTACCAGCGGTATCACTCTGTAGGCTTTGCCATTTGAGTTGAAGCGGTTGGCATCCATCTCCGCCAGCATGGTGGCCAGTTGGGAGCTGACTGAATTCACATCAAGGCCAAGATCGGCAATGCGATCATGGTTAAACAGCATGCGATATTCCGGTAGATCCAGCGTCAGATTGGTAT
>Ga0255771_1001125_pt1 | contig 29232 bp, 31 predicted proteins | sample 011ome_19_FD_179969 | JGI IMG/M metagenome (GOLD analysis project Ga0255771, IMG submission 179969) | Coastal salt marsh microbial communities from the Groves Creek Marsh, Skidaway Island, Georgia - 011510BT metaG (version 2) | ecosystem: Environmental > Aquatic > Marine > Intertidal zone > Salt...
TTGGCCCCCTTTTTTTTTAAGGAACTTCTGATTAATCTTTTTTTGCAATATAGACGAACAACAGTAAATATCACTAAATTCAATTAACAGCCCAGTCGGAAAATCTCTATGAGTAATGGTCAGTCAATTCATCCCAAGCCGAATTCCAATTTAAGCCAGGTAAAAAATATCGTTGTCGTTGCTTCTGGCAAGGGCGGTGTTGGCAAGTCGACTACTGCCGTGAATCTTGCTCTGGCTCTGGCTCATCAGGGCCATGCAGTGGGCTTGTTTGATGCGGATATTTACGGCCCGAGTCAGCCAATGATGCTTGGTATAGCGCCGGGCACACGACCGGAAATTGTCGATGGCAAGTTTATGCAGCCAGTTGAAGCTCATGGCATCAAAGCCAACTCGGTAGGATTGCTGGTTGATGAAAATCAGGCCATGGTCTGGAGAGGACCAATGGTGGTGGGTGCGTTCAACCAGATTCTTAATGACACACTCTGGGGTGACCTGGACTTCCTTATCGTGGATATGCCTCCGGGAACCGGTGATATCCAGCTTAGCCTTGCGCAATCAGTACCGGTAACAGGCGCAGTCATTGTTACTACGCCACAGGATGTAGCCCTGCTCGATGCCAAGCGTGGTATAGAGATGTTTCGCAAGGTAGAAGTTCCGATTCTGGGTATCGTGGAAAACATGAATATTCATGTGTGCAGCGAGTGCGGACACAGTGAGCATATTTTCGGCGATGGCGGTGCCAGCACAATAGCTGACAATTATGATGTGCCGCTACTGGGTGAGCTGCCGCTGGACCGGGATATTCGCCAGCAATGTGACGAGGGAGTGCCGGCTGTGGCCAGTGATCCAACCAGTAAGGTGTCTGAAATTTACCTGCAGATTGCTAGCAGGGTGGCACAACAGCTGGGTAATACAGCCGCCACTAAAAGCGTACCGAATATATCGATCAGTGACGACTGATGCTACTCTTGTGTGGCTTATGTGGCCTCTGGGTAGCCACTGAGTGCTTAGCTGGTAGTCAATGATTAATCACTGACAAGTCGCTTCAGATATTCGCTAATTCTTTCAAATAGGAAAACAGTTTTCTTGATGAGGCCGGTGGTTTTGAATTGCTGGATTCCCTTGCCGCCTGCCTGACCAGTTGGCGAATGTACTGAATATCCAGATCAGGAATCTTGCCAATTAATTCATCCAGCATTAGCTGGTCACCCTCCAACAGTCTCTCGCGGATTTTCTCAAGACGCTGAAACCGCATATTCTCTTTAAGCGCCTGTTGGCCATCTTCATCTAGCACTAACCTGATCTTGGTTACATCGACATCACGCATTACCCTGCCGATATATTGTAATTGTCTTTTACGAGCGCCCCGTCTCTTGGGGATACGCTTGTATTCATTGATGGCATGCAACAACTCATCAGGAAGCTGGCATTTTTCAAGCAGGGAAGGGGCCGCTTCAGTCAGTTTTTCACCGAGTTCCTGAAGCGCCAGCATTTCTTTCTTGCGCCGGGTTTTGCTGACCAGGTCGTCTTCTGAGTCATCCCAATATTCTTGTTCTTCGCTCATTAGTCTTTTTTAACTAGTTATGAATTAATAAAAAATTGCCGCAAGTCCAAGAAAGGACATGAAACCAACTACATCGGTGATGGTGGTTAAGGCGACGCCGCCAGCCAGTGCCGGGTCAATATTGAGGGATTTCAGCATCATCGGCAGAAATGCCCCGGCCAGTGCTGCGGTCATCAGGTTGATGATCATGGCACCGGCAAAAATATAGCCAAGAGTAATATCCGAGAACCAGATAGCCGCGACAACAGCGGCCACCACGGCCCACAGAATGCCATTAAGAAAAGCCACTTTTAATTCTCGATTCATCAGCCAGCGGGCATTGGTTTTACCTATCTGACCCAGTGCCATGCTGCGAATAACCAGTGTGAGTGTCTGATTCCCGGCGACCCCCCCCATACTGGCGACAATTGTCATCAGTACCGCCAGGGCAACTACCTGGTCAATGGTAGCTGAAAACTGGCTAATAACCGTGGCGGCTATAAAAGCCGTGATGAGGTTGATGCCCAGCCAGAGTGCGCGACGTTTGCTGGTCTTCATTACCGGGGCAAAAGTATCATCTTCCTCGTCCAGACCAGCCATACCCATCAGTGAGTGATCAGCGTCATCACGGATTACATCGACCACGTCATCAATAGTAATACGTCCGAGTAATTTGCCATCCTCATCGATAACAGGTGCCGAAACCAGGTCCATGCGTTCAAACAGTTGCGCGACTTCTTTGGCGCTCATTGTGACCGGTATTGCCTGGTAGTCTGTATTCATTACTTCATCCACCATGGCATTCGGGTCAGATACCAGCAAGGTGCGCAGTGGCAAAGTGCCAACCAGTTGATCATCCCTGCTCACTACCAGTATCTTGTCAGTCATGTGAGGGATTTCGTTATGGCGTCGTAAATAACGCAGCACCACATCCAGGGTATGAAAGCGTCGGACTGTAATGGTGTCGGTATTAAGCAGTCCCCCGGCAGTGTCTTCCTGGTACGATAAAACCGCTTCCAGACGATTGCGGTCCTGTTCGTCCATGGTCAGCAGAACCTGCTGTATCACCTTTTCAGGGAGCTGCTGCAGGATGTCGGCTATGTCATCGGTCTCCAGACCTTCGGTGAGAGAGGCGACTTCTTCAGGACTTAATTTTCCAAGAATATCAGCCTGGATATCCTCGTTAAGATAGTTAAGGACTTCTCCTTCGTTATCTTTTTCCACCAGCTGCCAGAGTACTTCACGGGCATTATGGGGCGAGGATTCAAGCAGATGGGCAATGGTGGCTGCGGGAAGAGCGTTGAGCATGCGTCTGACACGCACAAAGGCACCGCTCTGAAGAGCTGTTCCGAGCTCTTCAAGCTGTTCCTGTGTTTGTATGCTTTTATCTGTGTTATCCAGCATGGATACAGCCTTCCAGTATTGTGTCTCTTAGTATAACAGCCTGACTGTTCCAGGAAGATTAAGTTTGATGGTTGAAGTTGTTAAACGTGATCATCTTCTCCAAAATTATTTTCCACCAGCGCGATGATTGCTTGCACGACTTCATTTTCATCATCGCCATCAACAATTAGTACCAGCTGAGTCCCGGGCGAGGCTGCCAGCATCATTACGGAAAGGATGCTTTTACCATCGACCGTTTTTTCACCATTACGCAGTTCAACAGTACTGGTAAAACCGGAAATGGTTTCTACGAGCTTGGCTGCTGCACGGGCATGCAGACCAGTTTTATTCTTGATAGTTATTAATGATTCAATCATAAACTGCGTACCATTAATTGGTTAATGAATTTCAGGTTCAGCTGATTTCTTTATGCCTGACCTGAACGTTATAGCTTGTAGTGTTAAAGTTCAGTTTCAACTTTTCACAAAGATAAACAGATCTGTGTTGTCCACCGGTACAACCGATGGCTATGGTAATGTAACTTCGATTATTGGCTTCGAATTTTGGTAACCAGCGGGTTAGAAAATCCTTGATATCCGTAAACATATCCTGCACTTCATGCTGTGAGTCCAGGTAGTCTGCGACCTCCTTGTCCAGCCCGTTCAGACTGCGCAGATGTACTACCCAGTAAGGATTGGGCAGACACCTGACATCAAATACCATATCAGCGTCCACCGGTACCCCATGTTTAAAACCAAACGACTGAAACTGAACCGCCAGACCCGTGCCAGCCTTACTTGTTACGCGATTCTTGACGATGTCACGTAGTTGATGAAGCGACAGGGAGCTGGTATCTATGGTCAGGTTTGAAAGTGAAATAATCGGTGCCAGCAACAACTTTTCTTTTTTTATGGCCTCCAGTAACCCGATTTTTTCGCTAGTCAGAGGATGTCTGCGGCGAGTTTCGCTGAAACGTTTCAACAGGGTATTGTCGTCGGCATCCAGGAAAATAATCTGACGCTCAATTTTACTGCTGTCGAGGTTCTCAAAAATATGCGGAAACTTTTCCAGGTCTTCTGAAATATTTCGGGCGTCGATACTAACGGCCACTTCCTGGAACTCAGGATGCATATCATTGCTGACACTTTCAGTAAGTGTTCCCAGCATGCTTGCGGGCAGGTTATCAACGCAGTAATAACCGATGTCTTCGAGTACATGAAGACAAGTACTCTTGCCGGATCCGGATCGTCCACTGATAACAATAAGTTTCATCTATTATTGCCGTAGCTTAATACCTAAACAGCTTTATTTTCCGGTTTTTCCAGATCTGCTATTGCTGCAGCAAACAGGTCTGCATTGCTGGTACAGCCTCTTAAATTGGCGCAATAGTCCTGGTCATTAAAACGCTCGGCCAGGTTTCTTAATACTTCGAGGTGACCTTCTATGGTGTTTTCAGGTACCAGCAGATAAAAAAGTAAATCTACCGGTTTGCCGTCAATGGCGTCAAAGTCTATGCCCTGTTCCAGTTTTACCAGGCAACCAATAGTTTTTTCACATTTCGGCACACGGCAGTGGGGAATAGCAATACCATTGCCCAGACCTGTACTGCCCAGTTGCTCGCGGGCGATCAGGGCATTATAAATCTGGTCGGCATCAACACTGCTGACTTTTTCGGCAATAAGTTCTGCACTGTTTTCCAGTAATCTTTTTTTACTGACACCCTGGATGTTACAAAAGGTAAGATCAGGGGACAGGATTGATTTCAGTTCCATAACTATTTCTTCTCTTTATTGCTTTATTTAGCATTCAATAATGTTATTAAAATTAATAAAACCCGATAATTCACAACAGCCGTTTTCTTTCATTCGATGGTGCAATGGATAAAGATTCGCGATATTTCGCAATTGTTCGTCTGGCAATATTAATACCCTGATTGGAAAGCACTTGTGTAATCTTGCTGTCGCTTAAAGGTTTCTGTGGATTTTCCGATGCCACCAGTTTTTTAATTAGTGCCCTGATTGCGGTAGATGAACATTCACCCCCTCCTTCAGTGCCAACATGACTGGAAAAAAAGTATTTCAATTCAAAAATACCCCTTGGAGTATGCATGTATTTTTGGGTGGTTACCCTTGAGATAGTCGATTCATGCATGCCAACGGCTTCAGCAATATCGTGTAATACCAGCGGTTTCATCGCCTCATCGCCATAATCCAGGAAGCCTTTCTGATGCTCGATAATCTTGTTGGACACTTTCATCAGGGTATCGTTGCGACTATGCAGGCTCTTGATAAACCAGCGTGCTTCCTGCAAATTTTCCTTGATAAAAGTATTATCAGCCTCACTGCTCTTGCTGTTAGCGAGCATGGCATATTCGGGATTAACACGAATCTTTGGGGCTGTTTCCGGATTCAATTCAGCCTGCCAGACACCATTTTTTTTGGTAACGAAGACATCAGGAATAATATATGTGGTGTCAGATTCGGTTATTTCTGAACCGGGCTTGGGATTCAGGCTGAGAATGATTTGCAGCGCTTCTTTTAGTTCAGGCTCTTTCAGTTTCAGGGCTTTGAGTATGTGACTGTAATCATGACTGGCCAGTTGGGGCAGGTGATTGGCAATTATTCGTTCTGCAGTGTCCACGCCAGGAAAATCCTGATCGACATGCTTAAGTTGCAGGCTCAGGCATTCTTTCAGGTCACGATAGCCAACGCCGACTGGATCAAATTGTTGAATACGATGTAATACAGCCAGCACTTCCTCTTCATCGATATCAAGTTCGCGTATCAATGAAGCATGAATTGATTCAATAGTGACGGTCAGTTGACCATTGGGATCTATAGCGTCGATGATGGCCATGGCAATCAGTCTGTCACCATCAGACATGGGGGTCAGATTGAGTTGCCAGTTGAGATGATCCTGCAATGTATCAACTTTGGAATTACGTGATTCGAAATCGAAATCATCACCGCTGCTGCCGGCAGAGGATGACGAGGGAAGGGTGGTGTTGGTATAAATGTCATCCCAGCTGCTATCAGTAGATAGCTCATCCGGAATGGATTTGTCTTCCCAATTATCACCACTGGCAAAATCGTCATTTTGATCCTGCTCTGGTTTCTGGTTTGATTCAGATGACTGGGAGTTTATGTTGGCAGTAAATTCATCGTTCCTGGAGAAATCACCCTCATCCCCTGAAGCGCTGGATTCAGATGAATCATTTGTCTCTGATGACTCGTCTATTTCCAGCAGTGGATTGGATTCCAGTGCTTCCTGAATTTCCTGTTGCAGATCCAGCGTAGAAAGTTGCAGCAAGCGGATGGCCTGTTGCAATTGAGGGGTCATCGTAAGTTGTTGACCCAACTTTAACTGGAGCGATAATTTCATAAGTGCTGATTTAGATTATATGACTTGTCACTTGGCAGCTTTGGAGTCAATCCAGGCTGTGAAGGACCCTGATCAGGAGCGCAAGAATAGCAAATTTAAGGGTAAGGTGACACAATTTCCTGATTCCGGGAATGATTATTGCATTCCTTGATAGATGGGGATAAAACGGGAGTTTCAGAGCAGTAAAAGCAGGCTTTTCTGCTGGCCCGCTGGAATAATCGTTTATTGCTGATGCAACTTAAAGCCTGAATTGATGCCCCAGATAAACTTCTCTAACCTGTTGATTATGAAGTATTTCATCTGGCGTACCTGCAGCAAGGATAGAGCCTTCGTTGACGATATAGGCCTTTTGGCAAATATCCAGGGTTTCCCTGACATTATGATCTGTTACCAGCACGCCGATTCCCCGTTCACTCAGATTGCGAATTATCTGTTTGATATCATTAACTGAAATAGGGTCCACACCGGCAAAGGGTTCATCAAGCAGGATAAACGCCGGATCAATTGCCAGTGCCCGGGCAATCTCTGCCCGGCGTCTTTCGCCTCCGGACAGGCTCATGCCAAGGGTATCGGCAATGTGTCCGATATGAAATTCGTGCATTAGCCGAAGCGCTTTTTCTTCCTGCTCCGCTTTGCTCAAATCAGTCCTTGTTTCCAGAATGGCCAGGATATTGTCCTTCACGGTCAATTTTCTGAAGATGGAGGCTTCCTGTGGCAGGTAACCAAGTCCTTTTCTGGCTCTGACATGCATGGGGGCGTTGGTAATATCTTCATCATCGATATAAACCTTGCCATGATCTGCGCGAACCAGGCCAATAATCATGTAAAAAGAGGTCGTTTTGCCTGCACCATTGGGGCCCAGCAAACCAATGATTTCGCCACTGCGAACTTCCATGGAAGTATCTGAAACTACCTTCCTGCCCTTGTAGGATTTTGCCAGGTTAACCGCTTTTAGTGTTTTCATTGTGGCTTCGGTTGTTCATTCCTGGGAGAAAGTATGAATCTGGCTTGCTCGCCATTATCACAGCGCGGTGTGGAGAGCTGTCGGCTTTCCAGATAGTAGTCTATATGACATCCGCTCCAGAGGTCATTAGCCTGACTGAATCTGGCTTCATCATCTACTGATAAATGCTGGGTATCGTAATCCAGAATGATAGTCAGTCCTTCAGCGACCACGATTGCCTGGTCGACAGCGGGTTGTTGCTGGTAACGGGCAGGAGAGCCGGTGACCGTAATTTTTTTAACTTCACCATCTGCGCGCTCGATGCTTATTTCTTCACCGGAGATCTTCAATGTTCCCTGATTAATTTCAGCAGGTTTGCCATCACTGCCATAAAAAATCTGCTTGCCTTCATCCAGCAATAGCAGGCTATTGTCATAGGTACCAAGAATTGGCTGTTCGGCATCCTCGGGTAGCGCAAAACTCCTGCTGGCCAGTAACAGCAACACCGGCATCAAGAGACAAAGCAGTTTTACAAGAACAGGGCGTGGTCTAGTTGTCATATTGAAATTTTCCATCGGCCATTTGCCTGAAAATATTGGCATTAAGATCCGCAGTAATGCCGAGGCTGGTAGAGCGAAAGCCGGCGCTTTCAAATAATACGGGGCTTTGCGTGCTCAGCTGCTTATCCTCTGGATAAATGGTTAGGCTGTCAGTATAAATATTGATTGCTCTGCCATCTGCTGTGAGGCCATTGATAATAACATTTTCATTGAGTTCCATGCGGTCCTGGTTTCTGCCGGAATCGAACTCAATGCTACCGTTTGCAGCCTTGATTTCCCATGCTGAATGATCCTCGCTGAACAGTAAAAACCTGGGGGTTTCAAGAATGCTTAGTTCCGGATTGGGAAAATGGGTGAGACGAGTAGCCTGGAAACGATAATCGGCAAAACCACTTTCCAGGTAGTGCACGCTGTCGACATCTGACATGAAGTAATCGTAGTCCTGTGCCTGGAGTTCCAGCAGCCGGCTTATAGCGAGAACCTCTTCATCAGTGGCACTATCGAGTAGATAGTACATAACACCGGATAACACTAAAATCGCCAGGAAATGTTTCCTTAAGCTACTGCCCGGGACGGCTTGCTGGCTATTTGTTGGTGTTTTTGTAGGCAAGGTGGAATTCATACCTGAGCAACAGGCTCAATAATCGAAAAATTACAGATACGGTCTGACAGCATCATCAAACTTACCCTGTGCCTGTAATATCCAGTCACAGATTTCTCTTACCGCACCGCAACCGCCTTCCAGTGAAGTAATGGCATCGGCAGACTGTTTTACAAGAAAATGTCCATTGGGCACAGTAATGCCTAACCTTGCCTGTTTAATGCAGGCTAGATCAGGTAAATCATCACCCGCATAGGCCACACTGGAATAATCCAGAGCAAGCGTTGTTAATAGCTCATCGAGAATGGTCAACTTGTCATCGCTACCCTGAGAGACATGCTTGATGCCTAAATTGCTGGCACGCTTTTTAACAATTTCCGACTGCCTTCCCGTAATCAAGGCAACCTCGATGCCGGCTTGCATCAGTAGTTTCAGACCCAGCCCATCCATGGTGTTGAAGGCCTTTATCTCTTCACCACTATTGGCAAAGTACAATTTACCATCGCTCAGTATGCCATCAACATCAAGTACCAGTAATTTAATGTTCGAGGCGAGTAAATCGATTTGTGGCTGGTTTTCCATAGTCTAATGGCTCGACGTTATTTTGTGTTATTGATCACTAGACGACGTTGGCTTTGAGCAAGTCGTGCATGGTTACAATGCCATGGAACTGGTCCTGGGCATCCATCACCATGAGTGAATAGATTTCGTTATCCTGCATTATTTTTGCGGCTTCGGAGGCCAGAGAGTTGCCGTGGATTGATTTATAACTGCTGGTCATTACAGACTCAATCCTGGTTTCATTAATATCACTGCCGCTATCCAGAAATCTGCGAAGATCGCCATCAGTAAAGACACCGCATACTTCTCCCTTGTCATTGGTAATGGTTGTCATGCCCAGTTTTTTGGCTGACATCTCCAGCAACGAATCTCTTACAGTAGTCGTTTCACGGACCCGGGGAATGTCGTCGCCCTGGTGCATAATGTCGGCTACTTTGAGTAACAGGCGCCGGCCAAGGTTGCCACCGGGATGTGAGAAGGCAAAGTCTTCTGCGGTAAATCCGCGCGCCTCAAGCAGAGCCATGGCCAGAGCATCGCCCATCACTAACGCTGCCGTAGTACTTGTGGTCGGGGCAAGCCCGAGAGGACAGGCTTCCTGTTCCACGCTGGCGTCAAGATTGGCATTGGCTTCCCGGGCCAGCAGGGAATTCGGATTGCCGGTCAGGGCAATAAGCGGAACGGCTTTTCTTTTCAGGATTGGCAGGATGGTTTCTATTTCTGCGGTAGTGCCTGAATTGGAGATGGCGATGACGACGTCTTTCGCCGTCACCATGCCGATATCGCCATGACTGGCTTCTGCCGGATGAACAAAATGTGCCGGGGTTCCGGTGCTGGCAAGGGTGGCGGCAATCTTGTTGGCTATATGCCCGGATTTGCCCATGCCCATCACGATAACCCGACCCTGGCATTCAAGGATCAGTTCACAGGCCGTGAAGAAGCCCTCGTCAATGCGTTCAGTCAGACTTGCTACAGCAGACTTTTCAAGTTCAATGGTGCGAATGGCGCTATTTTTCAGCGCAGATTTATCCATATCTGAATCTGGTTGCCCTAATCTAGCCGATAATGAGGCTTGCAGTGTAAGCGATATACATAGTCAATAAAACTGTACCAGCAATACGCCCGATTTTTTTACCCTGACGGGCCCGCATGTACAAAAAGTAAGTACAGCCAAGGGTGATGACCATCATGGTGGGGTAATCCCGGGTTAGTACTTCAGATTCCATCACAAACGGCGACAGAAAAGCCGGTACCGGGAGCACCAGCAGGATATTCATAATATTGGAGCCAATGATATTTCCCAGTACCAGGTCGTAATGCCCTTTAAAAGCACTGGTAATAGAGGTGGCGAGTTCCGGCAGGCTGGTTCCTATCGCCATCACCGTAAGGCCGATGACCAGTTCACTGACGCCCAGGGTGGTTGCAATACTGCGCGCTCCCTCCACCAGTATGTTGGAACTGATGATGAGTAAAACAAGGCCAAAAACCAGTAATGCCAGCGCTTTCTGCGTGGACATTTCAGCAATATATTCGGTCACTTCTTCGGCATTAATAATGTCGCCTTCCTGGGTCACATGTTCCTTTTCCAGGAATGTCATATTTTGCATCAGGCGCCAGATAAAAACCAAAAGTACAACCAGCAGCAACAGCCCATCAAACATATTCAGGGTGAGGTCAAAAAAGATGACGAAACACAGGGCTGAAACAAAGAGCAGGGCAGGCAGTTCTTTTTTGAGCAGGGACAGCGGTATTTCAATAGGGTGAATCAGGACTGTCAGTGCCAGCACAATACCCAGATTGGCAATATTGGATCCGAGAGCATTGCCAATAGCAATACTGGGCGCTCCCTGTAAGGATGCAGTAGCGGAGGTAAATATTTCAGGTGCCGAGGTGCCAAAGGCGACGATAGTCAAGCCAATGACAAGAGGAGAAACGCCGAGATTACGAGCCGTGGTTGAAGCGCCCAGCACGAATCTGTCTGCGCTCCAGATCAACCCCGAAAATCCAAATAGTATATAGATTGCGGAAACAAAAATTCCCATGTTCAATTCCTGGATAACTGACATCTACAGGCAATTACCCGACAATAAATCTACCTGCAATATGGCAAGACTTGGTAGATTAATCAAGTGGCTAAATGCTTATGTGTGTCTCTGGTTAACATGATTTTTTTCAGCGGGCGTTTGCGGTAAAATAGGTCTTGTGCGGCAAACTGGCTGAAGCAAATTTACTAAATTCCGTTCTTGATACTGCACCTGTCTTAATTGTGCTTTGATTTTTTCAGGGTCAGTATTCTTGATTCGCCTGTCCTGAATAATAGCGTAGTATGCTTATTCAGGTTTTACTGTAATTTGGCTTCATCGTTATCTCAAACAAGTGATAACAAACAGCAAACAATATTTTTTAATCATTTAATAATGTTTAAAAAATAGAGGAATGACATCATGAATTACTTACGCCGGCTGATATTGCCAGTAGGTACTATTTTGGGAGCTCTATTTGGAGCTCTATTTGGAGCTCTGCCAGATACCGGTAAGGGTATTGGTATAAATAAATCTCTGACAAGGTCGTTGCTGATCTCATTGTCGTTGATGTTTGTCTGCGCCACACCTACTGCTGCCCAGAATATGACGGCAGAAGAAGCTGTTGACCAATATATCAGCGCATTGCTTATGACTATGGAGGAAATCAAACCCCTCTATGAAACGGATCGTGAAGCTTACTTCAGCGGCGTGGAAAATGCACTTGCCGAATTCGTTGATTTTCGCGAAGTCGCCAGAGGTGTCATGGCAAAATATGGGCAAGGTCCCAACGGCGCCAGTGCTGCGCAACTGGATCGCTTTGCCGTTGTTTTTCGCAGCTCACTGGTAGAGTTTTATGGTAGTGCGCTGGCTGAATTTGGCGGTGTTGAATACGAGTTTATACAAAATAGTCAGGAGCCAAGAAATCCTGAACGCTCCAGCAATGTGCGGATGTCGATTCTGGGGGATGATGGTGACAGAATAGAAATCCAGTACACCATGTTCATGAATGATGAAGATATCTGGAAACTCAGAAATCTGTATGTAGAAGGGGTAAACCTGAGGCGTCAGTATTACTCACGCTTTGACAATCTGATGAACCGCAATAGTTTCGATATCGATAAGGTTATCGATTTGTGGCAGGTTGAAGAATAGATATTAATAACATCAGACAGCATTGGAAAATACCAACCAGGAATAAATAAATGAGCATTACCAGTAGTGAGATAGAAAGCCTGCTAGCACAGCAGTTTAGCGATGCCAGCATAGCGGCATCTGGCGATAATGGCAGTTATCAGGTGCAGATAATCTCGGATGTGTTTGAAGGACTGAATGCAGTGAAAAGACAGCAGGCGGTTTATCGGGTATTGAACCCCCATATAAGCAGTGGTGCTATTCATGCCATCAACATGCAGCTATTGACGACAGGAGAACAAACAGCCGGAAATTGACTTTTTCCGGCACCTGAAAAAGGCTCCTGTTGAAACAAGGGGCCTTTTTTTATGGGTGATAGTCAGGACTGGGCTTTGATCAAATTAATACAGCGACCCATGGTGAATCTTGTTAGAATGGCGCACTGCCAAAAAGGCTAAAAAAAGCACTAAAAGACCGAATATCAGCTGCCAGATGAGGTGCTCAGGCATAACTACCTACTTAAAGAGAGACAATTTTGGATAAACTGGAAATTCATGGTGGTATTCCACTCAGGGGAGAGATTCGAATAGCCGGAGCCAAAAACTCGGCTCTGCCAATCATGGCATCTACTCTGCTGACAACAGATACAGTTAAAGTCAGCAATCTGCCGCATCTGTATGACATTACCACCATGCTGGAACTACTCGGCTGTATGGGTGTTGAGTCCATTGTTGGTGAAAAGCTCGGTGTGGAAATTTGCAGTGAGCCCATCAAGCACTTTAATGCCCCCTATGAACTGGTTAAAACCATGCGTGCGTCGATCCTGGTACTGGGTCCGATGCTGGCACATTATGGTCAGGCGCAGGTTGCTCTGCCCGGTGGTTGTGCCATTGGTAGCCGTCCCGTCAATCTTCATCTGACGGCATTAAAAAAAATGGGGGCAGATATTGTCGTTGAAAATGGCTATATCGAAGCCAAAATCAATGGGCGTTTGAAAGGTGCTCATATCTTCATGGATCTGGTGACGGTAACAGGAACTGAAAATGTGATGATGGCAGCCTGTCTGGCTGACGGGGTTACCACTATTGAAAATGCAGCCCGAGAGCCTGAAGTGGTGGATCTGGCCAGATGCCTGCGCGCCATGGGTGCAGAAATAAAAGGTGAAGGCACGGACACCATAACTATCAACGGTGTAAAAAGATTGCATGGCTGCGAGTATTCAGTGATGCCGGACAGGATTGAAACCGGGACTTATCTGATTGCAGTCGCCGCTACTCGCGGCAAAATCAAGGTAAAGGACACCAGACCATCAATTCTGGAGGCCGTATTGAGCAAGCTGGAAGAGGCTGGTGCGCAGATTGAAATTGGAGAGGACTGGATATCTCTGGACATGAAGGGCAAGCGTCCGAAAGCGGTATCCCTTACCACCGCACCTTACCCGGCATTTCCCACTGACATGCAGGCCCAGTTTACGGCGCTCAATGCCGTGGCCGAGGGGTCCGGGACGATCACAGAAACGGTTTTTGAAAACCGGTTTATGCATGTGCACGAAATGATTCGCATGGGTGCAGACATGAAAGTCGAAGGCAATACGGTGATGGTAAATGGCAAGGAATCCCTGAAGGGCGCCCCGGTGATGGCAACAGATTTGCGCGCCTCGGCGAGTCTGATTATTGCCGGGCTGGTAGCCGACAGTCAGACTACAGTAGATCGTATTTATCACATTGACCGCGGTTATGAATGTATTGAGGAGAAGCTTCAGTTACTTGGTGCCAAGATCAAGCGTCTTCCTTCCTGATATAAAATTTTCAAGAGCAATTTTTCAAGAGCAAATGATGAGTGATAGTAAACTGGTAATAGCCCTGACCAAGGGGCGTATTCTCGAAGAAGTATTGCCACTGCTGGAAAGCGCAGGAATTATTCCTGCCGAAGATATGAACAGTAGTCGTAAACTCATCTTCGACAGCAATCTGGAAGATGTGCAGCTAATGGTAATCCGTGGTTCGGATGTACCAACCTATGTTGAGCTGGGTAGTGCTGATATCGGTATTACGGGCAAGGATATCCTCATGGAAAATGGCTCTGAAGGATATTATGAACCGCTTGATTTAAAACTGGCAACCTGTCGCTTGATGACAGCAGCTCCGATTAATCAGGTCACCACGCCCAAGCGATTACGGGTGGCCAGCAAGTTCGTCAATATAGCCAAGAACTATTTTTCCGAACAGGGGCGTCAGGTAGACATAATCAAGCTCAATGGTGCGCTGGAGCTGGCACCGATCATGGGGCTCGCAGATTGTATCGTCGATATTGTTGATACTGGCAAAACCCTGATAGCCAATGGACTGGAGCCTCGCGAACATATTGCGGATGTCAGCACCCGGGTGATTGTTAATAAGGCCTCGATGAAAATAAAGCATGACCGCGTTCAGTCTTTGCTGGAGCGGCTGGCAGAAGCTGTTGCTGATAAGCATTAATCAAGTCACAAGGCACAAGTTGCAGGTTAAGAGTTAAAAGGTAAAGAGTAGAACCATGAGCGTTTCCATACAAAGGCTGAAATTTCGGGATACGACATTCCGCGCCGAACTGGATAAGGCGCTGGCCTGGGACAGTATTTCTGATCAGGCAGTGCAGGAGTCAGTGCATAAAATTCTGGCTGATGTCAGGGGCCGTGGTGATGCCGCAGTTGTTGAGTGGACCAATAAGCTCGATGGGCTGCAGGCTAAGTCGATTCAGGCGCTTGAAATATCCAGAGATGAATTGCAGCAAAGTCTGGAAAACCTACCCGTGGAGCAGTCAGCAGCACTGCAGAAGGCGGCGGCACGCATTCGTCGTTATCATGAAAAGCAAAAGCAGGATTCCTGGGAATATACAGATCCTGATGGTTCTGTTTACGGGCAAAAGGTCACTCCCATCGACAGGGTGGGCATGTATGTGCCCGGAGGTAAGGCCACTTACCCTTCCACTGTCTTGATGGATGCGATTCCAGCCCGGGTTGCCGGTGTTGGAGAGATCATTGCTACCCTTCCTACGCCTGGTGGCGTTAAGAATCCGCTGGTGCTGGCTGCCTTGGCGTTGGCAGAAGTGGACAGGGTATTCACCGTGGGTGGAGCGCAGGCAGTTGGGGCCCTGGCCTATGGAACTGACACAATTCCCGGGGTCGACAAGATTGTCGGTCCTGGCAATATTTATGTAGCTACGGCAAAGAAGGAAGTCTTTGGTCAGGTGGGTATTGATATGGTGGCGGGCCCTTCAGAGATACTGGTTATCTGCGATGGTCTTACCAATCCCGACTGGATAGCCATGGATCTGTTTTCACAGGCAGAACATGATGAAAATGCCCAGTCGATACTGGTCAGCACGGATACCGGCTTTATTGAAGAGGTCCACAAGAGTATCGAAAAACTGTTACCGACCATGCCGCGTGCCGAAATCATTGTGGCTTCCCTTGAATCGCGCGGGCTAATGATTGAGGTAGATGACCTTAAGCAGGCGGCAGAAGTCTGTAATCTGATTGCGCCAGAACACGTTGAGCTGTCTGTCGCCAATCCACGAGCGCTGATGGAAGATATCCGCCATGCGGGCGCTATTTTTCTTGGCCGCTATACCTCGGAATCTCTGGGGGATTATTGTGCTGGTCCAAGTCATGTATTGCCAACATCAGGAACCGCACGTTTTTCATCGGCATTGGGAGTTTATGACTTCCAGAAGCGATCCTCGATTATCAGTTGTTCAGAAGCGGCAGCCAAAGAGCTGGCAGAGACTGCCTCGATCCTGGCAAATGCAGAAGGGCTTATCGCTCATGCGCGGGCAGCAGAGATCAGAAAAGAAGATTAGCGCAACAGGTTTCTGTTATTGAATGGTTCGGGATCCAGTTCCTGATAAAGACTGTTGCTCCAAACCGGCGCGTTTTCTGTCAACCACATCACCGCCTCACCAACGCCCAGGACAATGGGTAAGGTGATTACTTCATTTTCCCGTTGAACTCTGGCAACAACAGTTTCCCCCGGGTTCATACTATTGACGGTCTGAATTGCATTAAAAGCGTCTTGTTCATCGCTAATTTCAATGTCGCCCAGGGAAAGGATGATGTCGTTAATTTTAAGACCGGCCGTGTCTGCGGGACCCTTGGCTGAAAGTCGTTCTACCCAAAGCCCCTGGGCATCCATATCCAACATCATTCTGCTGAAGATCTGGCTAACAAATTGTGCTTTCACGCCCAGGTATGCGCCCGGGCCTCGATCAATATAAGTATTCATCAAATCAAAGGCTTTTCGTGCCGGAACGGAAAAGCTGATCCCCTCAGAGCCGCCGGATTCGCTGACGATGGTTGAATTGATACCCACCAGTTTTCCGTTAACATCCACCAGCGCGCCACCGGAATTACCGGGATTAATAGCAGCGTCGGTCTGAATGACATAACTTTCATCGGTTTTTAACAAGGCGCTGATGATGCCAAAAGTCACTGACTGGCCAATATTGCGTGGATTACCAATGGCCAGAACAATATCGCCGGCATCAAAGGTGTACTCCTCTGCCTCGGTAATATAGGCAAGATTAGATTCGTCTATTTTGAGTAAGGCCAGATCACTCTGTTCCTCTACAGCGACAATATGGGCCTCGACACTGCGACCATCGTAGAGGGTGATAATGATTTCAGGCAGGGGAGAGTCTGAATTACGGACAAGCTCTGGATCCTGCAATTCAAAAATATGGAAACTGGTGATGATATAGCCATCGGGTGAAATGATGACACCGGAGCCCAGGCTGCTGCTCTGATCGCTTAAAAAGGTTTCCCGTTTGAGAAACGGGTTGATGAATTCCTCACCAATTTTTCTGCCAACCTCCGCGGTTGAGTTGATACTGACCACTGCAGGGGCTGCCTTGGCAATGGCGTCAGCATAGGAAAAGGAATTGGTGGTAATTTGCTGGATTGTTTCCTTGGGTAAGTAAGCATCCAGACCGGGGATGTAATCTGCCATACGTGGAAGCTGCAACAGCACCATGCCGAACACAAGTCCGGAGATAGCTGGCCAGATTATAAAATTGATTATCCTGTTCATTGCTTTATACGAGTAAATTGTCAGTCTTGATTGCCGGGCAATTTCTTGTGTATTTTCTCAGCACTTAAAGTGCTTTTATAGTTTCAGGTTCCAGGTCTCAGGTCTCAGGTTCTAGTGGTCTGGTTCTGGTAGCAGGTCATTAAAGATTGCAGCTGCCCAAATAATACCATTCACAAGGTCGGTCTCAATAGCAGATAGAGAGTCAACGATGTCTTTGTTATGATTGGAAAGTCCCAAGTATAACCCATATCCAGCTGTGTCACATGCAAGTGTCACAACCCTGCAATCACAATATTGATTCAAAGCCAGGGCAATAAAACGGAGAAGCACAACATGTCAGTTAGCCTGGCCGATTTGAATTCATGCCTGAATAGACTGTTGAAACCAGGTGATTTCAGGGATTACTGCCCCAACGGACTACAGGTAGAAGGACGGCCCCATATAAGTACTCTGATCTCCGGAGTAACTGCAAGTCAGGATTTTCTACAGGCAGCCATTGAAAAGGGGGCAGATGCCATTCTTGTGCACCATGGATACTTCTGGAAAGGGGAAGATCCGGTTATCAGTGGTATAAAGAAAACCCGGCTAAAAACCCTGCTGGATAATGATCTTTCTCTCTTTGCCTACCATTTGCCGCTGGATGCCCATCCGCAGCTTGGAAATAATGCTCAACTGGGTGAAAAGCTTGGATTTCGAACCGAAGCTGATCTCGATCCCTTGCACAAGAGTCGTGTTGGTGTCTGGGGTTACCTTGAGCAGCCATGCAGTGGTGAAACACTGGCATCAAGAATTAGTAGTACGCTTGACAGGAAGCCCTTTCATATTCCGGGTAAAGCAAAAATAATTGAGAAAATTGGCTGGTGTACAGGTTCTGCGCAGAGTTATATCGAGCTGGCTCATGAGGCGGGTGTGGATGCTTATATAACCGGAGAAGTGTCAGAGCAGACTGTTCATTTTGCCAGAGAAACCGGGATGCATTTTTTTGCTGCCGGCCACCATGCCACAGAGCGATACGGTGTACAGGCGGTCGGGCAATATCTGGCTGAAGAATTTTCTATTTATCATGAATTTGTTGATGTTGATAATCCGGTTTAAATAGTTACAAGTTATAAGTAAAAAATGCGGGATAAGAAAGCGTGAAAAATTCAAGACCGGTTTATTCCACTGAAAGTGGCAAGCTTTGTTCAGGTTGTGGCCGCGCCGAGATCGCCTGCCAATGTAAAAAAAATAAACAGGCCAGGGTCAATGTACAGGGTGATGGCATTATCAGGGTATCCCGAGAGACCAAGGGCAGGAAAGGTAAGGGAGTAACCCTGATCAGTGGTTTTCAGGGTAGCGAGGATGAGCTGAAAACCCTGGGAAAAAAACTGAAGCAGCTATGTGGTACCGGTGGCACGGTAAAAAATGGGGTTATTGAGATACAGGGTGATGTACGAAACAGGATTGTTGAGGTATTGAAAGACGAAGGTCAGCAGGTAAAACTGGCAGGTGGATAACTGATTATTGGTAGTGAAACAGGAGTTGAATGTGGACAAGCAAACTGAAACTGAAATAGAAGCGGCTGTATTGAGAAGGTTACTGGAGCATCTGGATTCCAGAAAGGATGCGCAGAATATTGACCTGATGAATCTGGCCGGCTTTTGCCGAAACTGCCTGTCAAAATGGTATGTGGCAGCAGCTGATGAGAAAGGCGAAGAGGTGGACTATGAAGCTGCGCGCGAAAGGGTATATGGCATGCCTTATGCTGACTGGAAAACCAGTTATCAACAGGAGGCTACCGAGGAACAACAACGCCAGTTTGCAGAAAATTTCCCCAAGTCAAAGTAGGATTTTTTTGGAAAACAGATAAAAAGTGAGAACTGAATCACCTATCCTGCTTGGATGCGCAGTTTAATGCGAACTGAGTCACCCATCGGGAATGGGTACTGGAGTAGGATGTCTCTAAGGTCTTGAATTTACCTTTTACGCAAAGGAAAACCACGGAGAATAACAATGGGCACTTTGAATCTGAGTAATGCTGCGATAGATCCCGTTCCGGCTGGCACAGTTGACTTTACTCTGCTGTCGGATCTGCCATCAAGATTTGAGCTGAATCCTTTGCAGCGCCCCAATCGCGTTAATATTCGCCTGCGAACCGAGGATATTAATACACTCGAAGCCCTGGCCCTGGAAGCCGGCTTACCCTTTCAGGTGTTTCTGGCGGATGTGATCCATAAATTTGCGGGTAACAATCAGGTCAGTTAATCAGACCAGATTATCAGCTCAGCTAATCAGGCAGCGATAGTTGCGTGATATCGAACCAACTAATTGTTTCATTTCTATCCAGGTCCCTGATGTACAGAATATGCCCGTCCAGCTCCCAGGTGGCGTCAGTCTGAATCGGTAAGCCTGACTCGTTCAATTCAAAACGCAAAGAAAAAGAGCCGGCATTAATGCGCATAAAGATGAAGGGAGAGAAGGATTCGCTCACTCTCACACCCAGTTCTTTTATGAAGCCATTTTTAGTATCCAGTACCAGTGTGCCGATCAGGTTTTCGTAGATTTTCTTTCTGTCATCTTCCATTCCCCTGAATTCGAGGGTGTGCAGGTTATCGACCTGTTTTATCAGTTTCAGACTGTCTGGTATAAGCATAGCCAGAAAGCGTTCTTTCTCACTGCCTTCCCGTTCTCTTTCCTCATTGACCAGTGAGCGATCTGCTTCCAGCCGGCGGCGCAAGCGGCGTTGCATGAGACGCTCATGTTTTTTTATTTGATCTGCAGAGGGGGGAGCGCCATCGACGCTAACGATCTGGTCGCTTTGCAGAAAAGGTCTGGACGGATCGACACGCCGCGTTACGGTTTCCTTTTCAAGCATGTCATTTGTGGTGTATGAATAGGCAAATTTGCCATCATAGATATTGACGGCTTTGTCTACGTAATCAGCTATCAGTGACAGGTATTCTGCCTGCGTATAAGCGCTTTTTACAGGTTGGGCAAAGAGTTTGATGCTACCCATACTCAAGAGCAGCATGACGATGATGACTCCAAATCCTTTAACGCTGGTAGTCATAACGAATCCTTCTGTGGCAATGCCTCAGGAAGTGAAATTTTATTTGGTGGGAACCAGCTTGATTGCCTTGATATCGATTTTGTCCCAGACTTTACCGTCGATATAGGGGTCCTGTGCCAGGTGCTGGTCCAGGCTTTCCCGGTCTGGAAATTCCAGCATCAGCGCAGAGCCAATCATTTTTTCATTATCATCAAGGATAGCCCCTCCCATCAGAAATTTACCCGAGTCGATCATATCCCTGACATTGGCCAGATGTTTTTCGCGATGCTTCATGCGACGATCAATAGCTTCCGCATCCGTGTAATCAAGGGCTGTAACAAGAAACTGCATAATGACCTCTTCGATAATTCACCAGGTTAATGATATGGAAACTATTCTTTTACGTCTTATCTTTTGCTTTATGGTTGAAAGTTAAACTTCAGAAATAAACTTGGTCACCATACAGGCATCCAGCCCTTCAATACCTTCTTCCGAGCCATGGCCACTTTCCTTGATGCCGCCAAATGGTGATTCCGGTACCGAGATGCCGAAACTGTTGATCCCTATCATGCCGGCTTCCAGTTGTTCTCCGAGCTGATTAACGCGACGGGAGTTTTCCGTGAAGGCATAAGCAGCCAGACCAAAAGGTAGGCGGTTGGCTTCTTTCATCACTTCATCAAAATCAGTAAAGGAATTAATCATGGCAACCGGGCCAAAGGGCTCCTCATTCATTATTCTTGCATTGAGGGGCACATCGGAAAGTAGAGTAGGTTTGTAGAAGTTGCCTGGGCCATCGATAGACGAACCACCGGTATTCAGCGTTGCGCCTTTAGCCACGGCATCATCAACCAGCGCACTGATGGCATCACGACGGCGGGCATGAATGAGAGGACCCATCTGGGTGTTTTCGTCCAGGCCATTGCCTACCTTGATTTTTTCCACACGCTCGGTGAATCCGGCTACGAAAGCGGCATGAATGGATTCATGCACAAAGAAACGGGTTGGCGAGACACAGACCTGTCCGGCATTACGAAACTTCGCTGGAACAGCCATATCAAGAGTTTTTTCCACATCGGCATCTTCAAATACCAGTACAGGTGCATGACCGCCGAGTTCCATGGTCGTGCGAATCATATTATCCGCCGCCAGTTTCATCAGCGCCTTGCCCACGGGTACGGAGCCCGTGAAGGACATTTTGCGGATGATTGGCGAACTCAGTAAATAAGTAGAAATCACATGGGGTACACCAAAGACCACGGACAATACGCCATCAGGCAAGCCCGCATCCTGCATGCATTTGGCCATTAGTAACGCTGTGGCCGGGGTTTCCTCAGCCGGCTTGAATACACAAGAGCATCCGGCTGCCAGCGAGGCACCCATTTTTCTGGCTGGATTTCCCTGGGGGAAGTTCCAGGGCGCGAAAGCGGCAACTGGTCCAACCGGTTCTTTAACCACATACATACGTGAACCGGGCTGGCGCTGGGTCAATACCCGGCCATAGGCGCGTCGGCCTTCCTCGGCATACCATTCCAGCACATCGGAAGACATTTTCAATTCCATGCGCGATTGCATGATGGGTTTGCCAGATTCCAGGGAAGCGGCTGTTGTGATCTGTTCGCCACGTTCGCGCATCAGTGAGGCAGCTTTGCGCAGCACGGCACTACGTTCCTCAGGTAATTTGTCACGCCAGATTCTGAAACCTTCTTCGGCAGCAGCCAGTGCCCGATCCAGATCCGCTTCCGTGGCATGAGGCAATTCGCCAAGCACTTCGCCGGTTGCCGGATTCAGCACTTCCTGGCTTTTGCGGTCGCCTTTGGATACCCATTCACCTGCAATGAAAAGCTGTAATTCCGGATAATGTGCCAATGGATTAGTGCTGAGTGGTTCTGCTTGTGCCACGATTAACTCCTGGTAGGTAATTCCTGGGTGCTGATACGGGAAAAAGGGGCGTAATGATCACCTAAAAGGCACTCTGAGTAAAATTTTTTCGTTATACTGCTGATCCTTGTTCTCTTACAAAGTGCCTTGCGCAGGAATTTATTCATGGCAGAAAATGCACCCATAGCCAAAAATCTAAAGTACAGACGTATTGCCACTGAAGAAGCCTGGGCTCCACAAGAATTGCTGGATATGTATGCGGATCTGTTTAACAGCAAAACGCTTGATGACCCGGGGTTTAACAGTTTATGGGGCTTTTATGGCACGTCCATGGAGCCACGTCCCGCCACGGTCAGGCGCAAGCTGGCAGATCTGGATGAAGAGCGATTGGCAGATATGGACGCTGCCGGCATCGATTTTGCGGTGCTCGCACTAACGTCTCCTGGCGTCCAGGTATTTGACAGGGACACCGCCGTTGCGGTTTCCAGGGACAGCAACGATATTCTTAAAGCGGCCATTGATCGGCATCCCGATCGTTATGCGGGTCTTTGTGCCATTGCCCCGCAAGCCCCTGAACTGGCTGCGCAGGAACTGGAACGCTGTAAAGGGCTCGGCTTCAGAGGCATTATCAATAATTCCCATACCCACGGTGAATACCTAAGTGATAAAAAATTCTGGCCTATTTTTGAAGCAGCTGAAGCGCTGGAGTTGCCGATCTATTTGCACCCCAATACGCCACCAAAAAATATGATCGACCCTATGCTTGAAGTCGGATTGGACGGGGCTATTTTTGGTTTTGGCGTGGAAACCGGTATGCACATGTTGCGCATCATCACTGCCGGGGTGTTTGATCAATTCCCAAAACTGCAATTCATCATTGGTCACATGGGCGAGGCATTACCTTATTGGATGTATCGACTTGATTTTATGCATAACGCCCAGGTCTCCTCAAAACGTTATGAAACCCTGCAGCCGCTGAAGAAAAAAGTCAGCGATTACCTGAAGGAAAATGTTTATATCACCTGCTCCGGGATGGCATGGGAACCCGCAGTTAAATTTGCCCAGCAGCAGATTGGCGTTGACCGGGTGATGTATGCCATGGATTACCCCTATCAGTATCTAAAACAGGAAGTTGTTGCCATGGATGCGATGGATATAAGTGATGCAGATAAAAAACTATTCTTTGAAGGTGTGGCGACAAAAGTATTCAAGCTATAGTGACGATTGCATTTGCCAACGGGAATACAGAAAAAACAATACTCAAGCAGCGGGAATTCCACATCATCTATAACGCAGCGCCTGAGGTAATTGAGGATTTTGCAGGATTCATATTCATTCCATTTTTGCATCGTAGAGTATGGGGTTTCCCCTATTTGAATAAGGCGATATTGTGTCCGTAGCCCGATTGCTTAGCAGTATTTTGCCGCGCATTTTTCTATTTTTCTTCTCTCCAGTTTTTTTCGCCACTGTGTGCGCAATGTTGATGGTTGTGCCAGTCCAGGCCCAGGGTGATATTCCTCTGGGTGGCATTACCGGTGGCAAGTCTTTTTCGGTTCCCAGCCTTCCTGATAGCGATATCCGCATCGACGGACAACTTGATGATGATGTCTGGGCACGAGCTGCGCTAGTCAACGACTTTCATCAGATGGCCCCATTTGAATACGACAGCCCAAGTCAGCGTACGGAAGTCCGGGTGTTTTATTCCAGTGATGCTATATATATTGGTGCGCGCATGTTTGAAGAGGATCCTTCTCTGATTACTGCCAATGTTTTGTTACAGGGGCAGGGGCTGCCCAACGATGATTCCTTTAATATTATGCTGGATCCCTATCTGGATCGGCGCAGTGGTTTTCTGTTCGAAATTAATGCCAATGGCGTGCGTGTCGAAGGTATCTACCAGAATGTTTCCGGCGTCGATCGCAACTGGGAAGGCATCTGGCAGGCAGGCTCCAATATTGATGAACAAGGCTGGACTACAGAAATGCGTATTCCATTCCAGACCTTGTCCTTTGACCCGGGTAATACTGAATGGGGAATAAATTTTCGCCGCACCATTCGTCGTAATTCTGAAGAGATTGGCTGGGTTTCACGTAACCGTCTGCTTAATCCCAGTATTGCCGGTACTGCTACCGGACTGGAAGATTTGCGCCAGGGCCTGGGACTGGATGTTGTGCCATACCTTGTGATGCGCCAGGAGCGGGTGTTTGGTCCTGCCGGATACGATGACCAGGCACTGGAACCGCAGATAGATATGTTCTACAAGATTACGCCTCAACTCAACGCGGCGCTTACCATTAATACCGACTTTTCCGCCACAGAAGTCGACACGCGCCAGGTCAATCTGACTCGCTTCAACCTTTTCTTTCCCGAGCAGCGGGATTTCTTTATTCGTGATGCCGATATTTTTCAGTTTGGTCGTATTGGGGTCGGGGCGAATTTTAACGAGGAAGGCAATGACGCCATGCCCCGCTCTGCTCTGCAAAATGGACGGCCGTTTTTCTCACGTCGTATTGGTCTCAGTCCCGGTGGCCAGCCGGTAGACATCAATGTTGGTGCCAAAGTCAGCGGACGTACCGGCGATTGGGATGTGGGAACGCTGGTCGTCAGCCAGGATGAAGATGCCCTCACTGGCGTGGATGCCCAGACTGTTTTTGTGGGTAGGGCAGCATTGAATATCCTCAATGAATCGCTGTTGGGCGTCATCGCTACCAGCGGTGATCCGCGTTCCAATATCGATAACTCCCTGATAGGTGCTGATTTTCGCTACCGTAATTCGCGTTTACCGGGAAATAAAGTCGTGGAAGGTGAAGTCTGGTATCAACAAACAGATACTGATGGTATCAGCGGTGATAATTCATCCTGGGGATTGGGTATCAGCTCACCAAACACCAATGGCTGGCGTGGTGGCTACAGATACAAACGCATAGAAGACAATTTTAATCCGGCCATGGGCTTTGTGAATCAGACCGGTATAGAAGATCATGCGCTGGACTTTGGTTTCAGGCAGTTTTTGCAGCCAGGCAATTACGTACGCTCGGTATATGCCGGTTTTGATAGTTACCGCAACAGCGACCTGAATAGTGGGCAGCTTATTTCCCAGGTGTCAGATGTGCGGGTCAATGCCAATAACAATATCGGCGACTCGGTGTCAGCCAGTATTGTTCGCACACGGGAAGTGCTGTCCCGACCGTTCACTATTTACCGGGCGTCCAACGGAATTGGCAATGTAGTGATTCCGACGGGAGATTATGAATTTACCCAGGGCTCGGCAGGCATCAGCTTTGCCGGTCGGCGCCGCCTGTCCGGCAGTATCAATGTGACATGGGGTGACTATTTTGGCGGCAACAATCTACAAAGAAGTGTGGGTATTCGCTGGCAGCCAAGTAATCGTTATAACCTGGGCATGAATGTCTCGGAAAATGAAATTCATTTACCCCAGGGCAACTTCACCGTGCGACTGACCTCTTTTAATACCCTGATTAACTTTACGCCGGAGCTAAGCTGGTCAAACCGCATTCAGTACGACAATGTTTCGGAAGGAATTGGTATAAACAGTCGCTTACGCTGGATTCCTACTGCCGGGCAGGAAGGCTTTCTGGTGCTGAACTGGGGTATGGTGGATCTGGATAAGGATAATGATTTTGCTTCGATTAATGGGGACTTGTCTCTCAAGTTTAACTATACCTTCAGGTTTTAAGTATCATTAATAAAGGGGAATAAAAGGGGACGGAGGGATTTAAATTAAATCCCTCCGTCCCCTTTTATTCCCCTTTTATTCAAAGCATAAGGGGTGGAACCAAGGGGAATGAGCATGAGTAGATACTTTTCGACAGCTTCTATATTTTTAGGGTGTATCAGCCTGTTGTTCCCGGCATTGGTAACGGCACAAGGTAGTCTTAACTTTGATGCCATCAACATTGATACAGTTCAGCTTGAAGATAATGTGCATGTTTTGATGGGTGGGCCAGCACAAGGCAATGTACTGGTGTTGTCGGGTCCCGATGGTATCTTCATGGTAGATTCCATGTATGCGCCGATGCATGACAAGTTGCTTGCAGCTATCAGGGAAATCAGTGATGCGCCCATTAAATATCTGGTTAACACCCATATGCATGGCGACCATACTGCGGGTAATGCGGCGTTGGCGGCGGTGGGTGCGACGGTTATCGGGCAGGAAAATATTTATCCGCGCCTGCAAACCCTGGCACCGGAAAACCTTCCCGCGCTAACCTACAGTAACAGCATAACCTTACATCTTAACGGTGAGGAGGTCTGGATCTTCTGGCCCGAGTCAGCTCATACCGATCATGACTCCATGATCTATCTGAAAAATGCCAATATCCTGCATGTGGGTGATGTGCCCTCAAATCTGCGTTACCCCAATATCGGTATTGACGATGGCGGCAGCGTAGAGGGAATGACCCGGGCAGCAAGACTGGTCCTTGAAATGACCAATGCTGATACCCGTATTATGGCGGGGCATCTTGGGCCTCTGGTACCCAGACAGGAAATGGTGGCTCAGCTTGAAATGTTTGCCCAGGTTAGTCAGCGCATCCAGACCATGATTGATCGCGGTATGAGTCTTGAGGAAGTGCTGGCCGCCCGGCCAACCGCTGATTTTGATGAAGCGCGAGCTGCGGGGGCGATTACGCCGGAGCGTTTTACTGGTCTGGTTTATACCGACCTTTCGCGAAGACAGTCAGCACTTCAATAAAGCTCATGGGGTTTTTGAAAAAGGTTTGCTCCTCATCGGTCCAGGTTTGACTGAAGTCTGTTTTTTTCCTTCACAAATTTCTCTCACTTCCTTCATTGCCAGGGAAAAGGTTTTCTGGAGCCAGTGAGCAGGAAGCGGATAAGATAGCTGATCAGATAAGCGGGTAGCGCAAATAAAATAAATACATTGGCAGCCTTGTCGATGTTCTCTGACATAAACAGGATGTTCAATCCATAAACCCCACCGGTGATGATAAAAATCGAGAGTCCAAGGAGTTGCACAACAACCCCCACGCTATGAAACTTTTCAGACGCTGATGGCTGTCTTTCCTTTGCCCTGTTGGCCGCGCTTTCCATCATTGCGGTGGCGGCATCATCAGCGGCAGAGGGAGAGTTAAAATTCTCTTTGATGTCAGAAGATCTTGTCATTTCAATGGACTCAAGGTTTTGGAGGTTTTTTTTGCATTTTTTTCTGAACTCTACAATAAGCGAACAGCTACTCTTTTAGTAAGCATTCCTATTTATCAACAATGCTTCATCATCCTGCTGGATAGGGATGGATTCCAGTGCTTTACCTTCACAAGGTCCTGAAATGCAAGCGCCGGAATCTTTTTCAAATTTGGCGAAGTGTGTCATGCATTGAAAATATTGCTTATCGGATGTGAATAGATCATCAGCAGAGTGATTCAAGGGGACATCATAATGGGGGCAGGAATTTCGGTATGCCTTGAATGTGCCATTGTCGTTATAGATGAACATGCGGAAGGCGAAAGGGGATGCTCCACCAAAGCGGAATTCCTTTACCTTGTAAGTCTCAATATCTGTTTTCTGGCACAGGTAAGTGCCTGGCAGGGGAGCATGTCTTTGTTTAAACCATTGGGTCATGATGCTATAAATTCTTTAAAGGTAATAATATCAGTAGGCAATCTTTAGCATGATAAAAAAAGGGCCCGAAGGCCCTTTTTGCTAGATCACTAACAGGGGGTGTTAGAACGGATAGCCGTTCTTGCCAACCTGCATGGTGATCCATTTTAGTTCAGTACATTCATCGATGGAGAAATGTCCGCCTTCACGACCGTGTGAAGAGCCTTTCACGCCGCCAAACGGAATGACCGGTTCGTCGCGAACACTGGGGCCATTCACATGCACCATGCCGGTCTCCAGGTTTTCGATACAGTACCAGATCTTCTGCATATCATTGGACATCACCGCTGAAGACAGACCATAGTCAACATCATTGGCCAGCGCCACAGCATGCTCATGGTCATTGGCTTTCACAATTGACATCACCGGGCCAAACAATTCAGTTTTGAATATGCTCATGCTATCGGTGATATCGGCTATGGCGGTTGGCTGGAAAACATTACCTTCGGATTCACCACCAATCAGCAGTTTGGCGCCGGCAGCAACAGCAGCATCAAGATGTTCCTTGATGAAGCCAGGCTGTGTGGTTCTGATCAGTGGGCCAACAATCAGGCCCGGAGTGCGCGGATCGCTACCATAGGAGATGCCTTCGACTTTCTTGGTCATCTTTTCGCAGAATTCATCATAGACGCCAGCTTCAACAATCACCCGCGAACCAGTCATACAGATCTGGCCCTGATGCATGTAGTTACTGAACGCGGCGGTATCAACAGCGTAATCGACATCGGCATCGTTAAGCACAAGAATCGGGTTTTTGCCGCCCATCTCCAGCGCAAAGCGTTTGCCGGCAGCGGCAGCAGTTGCGCCTACCTGACGACCGACGCGAGTAGAGCCGGTGAAGGTGACAAATTTAACCCTGGAATCGGTAATCAGTCCATCGCCCAATTCTGCCCCCTGGGCAGGAATAACATTCAATACGCCCGGTGGGAAACCGGCATCAGTAAACAACTCACCGAGTTTCAGGCCAATGACAGGAGTCATTTCCGAAGGCTTCAGGATCATGGTGTTGCCGGCAGCCAGCGAGAAACCGATTTTGCGTACGCCAAGCAATAAGGGAAAGTTGAATGGGGCGATCGCTACGGTAACGCCAAGCGGTCGTCTGATGGCCATGGATTTGACGCCGGGGTAGTTGGACACATAAGTCTCACCCTTGATGCGTCGACATTCACCGGCCATAGAGCGCAGGAAGTCAGGCGTATGATGTGTTTCATATCCGGCTTTCAACATGGTGGAACCGGCTTCATCAATGAGGACGTCACGTAACTCCGCGGCGCGCTCTTCCATCAGATCAGCTACGTCGAGGAATAGTTTTTCCCGTGCGGAAGGGGAGAGGTCTTTCCATGTTTCAAAGGCTTTTTGCGAAGAGGAAATAACTGTTTCCAAATCTTCTTTCTGGGCATTCTGTACTTTGGCATAGACTTCGTTGGTAGCAGGATTCATGTCATCAGAAAATGTGCCTGATGCTGAGGACTGGTATTTGCCATCAATGAAGAGTTGATATT
>Ga0255771_1001136_pt1 | contig 29003 bp, 26 predicted proteins | sample 011ome_19_FD_179969 | JGI IMG/M metagenome (GOLD analysis project Ga0255771, IMG submission 179969) | Coastal salt marsh microbial communities from the Groves Creek Marsh, Skidaway Island, Georgia - 011510BT metaG (version 2) | ecosystem: Environmental > Aquatic > Marine > Intertidal zone > Salt...
TTTTTGAGCGTCGCGTCGAACGAGGCGAAGAACGTTCGCGATGGGTCTTTGATCGTCGAGAACGATTTTGTTTTGGTTGCGCGCTTTTGGGTCTCTCTTTCGCCTCTCTCGAATTGATTTGAGGGCGTGAGAAAGTGGGCAAACGCGCGAGAAAGACCGCGATGCGAACGAGATGTTGGATGAAAAGAAACGGAAATGTTCGGTTTGAATGTTTCTGCGTTCGATCGAGCGCGTTGCGTCTTCCTTTATCTCGTTTGCGTCGAGCGCGAGTGGCTTTTGCGCGCGCGTTGGTCGATTCTCATTTTACGCTTGAGGGCTTTTGTGGGTGGGAGAAAGGCGATTGGAGGAAGCATCTGAGCTCGAACGGCGCTTTTGTCTCTCTTTGCGTACGAATCGACCGTTCGAGCATCTCGATTTCGCGAGGATCGCTTGCCGCGTTGTCGTCGTTATTAGTATCGTCATCGCATCGTTTTATCATCATCATCGTTTCACTCACCTCTCATCTCCTCAACCTTTTTTACTTCTTTCACAGACTCGAAGACTTTCTCCAAGCCGAGACGTCCTTTCGAAAAAGTCCGTCTCGACGCCGAGTTGAAGACTGTCGGTGAATACGGCCTCCGTAACAAGAGAGAGTTATGGAGAGTCCAGTTTGCGTTGAACAAATTGCGCAACGCTGCGAGAGTTTTGCTCACCTTGGACGAAGACGATCCTAAGAGAATCTTCGAAGGTAACGCTATTTTGAAGAGAATGCGAACGTACGGTTTGTTAGAAGCGGATAAGGAATCTTTGGATTACGTGTTGGCGTTGAACGCGGAGGAGTTCTTGGAGAGAAGATTGCAAACTTTGGTATTTAAGCTCGGTTTGGCCAAGTCGGTGCACCACGCCCGTATCTTGATCAAACAAAGACACATCAGAGTTGGTAAGCAAATCGTCAACGTGCCGTCGTTTTTGGTTCGCGTCGAGACACAAAAGCACATCGACTTTGCGTTGAACTCACCGTTGGGTGGTGGCAGACCGGGCCGCGTGAAGAGACGACGCATGGCGCAAAAAGCGGCTGCCGCGGGTGGCGGTGACGACGAAGAGGAGGAAGAGGAATAAACTAGAGGATGAGAGAACAGAGAGAGAACACACATTAAAATTTCATAGAAACTTTTAGAAGAAAAATGTACGAGGAATTGAGAGCTTGTAATAAAAAGAACAATCGTATCGCTTCGTATCGGATAATAATATACCTTCTCGAGGTACCAGGTACCATACAGTGTATAAACAATGTGTGCGCTTCTCTTTACAATATCATTCTAGTATTTTAGTGCGGAACCGGGCATTTACCTCCACCGGCTGCTGCTCTCTCGGGCAACCAGTACTTCTCGTCGCCCGGTTTCGTCTTCGTCGGTCTTAAACTATCCCAATCCATCTTATCATCATCGTTTACCGTTCGCATTTCCCGCACGGTTACGTCGCATAACAACCCGTTTCGAGTATGAATAGTCGCTCCGGACGTCATTTCAACCTTGTGACCTTCCACCAACGACAAATCGAGTCGTCGTAACATGGTGGCCCAAATCGCCACGCCTTCCAAAACCGCAAACTTATCGCCCGGGCATCTTCTCGGTCCAGCACTGAAGGGAACATACCTGTACTCCGTGTTTAACTCGCTCGGTTGACCTCGGTTTAATGGGCCAAAACGCATCGGTTCAAACTCTAACGAACTCTCGCCCCAATTCTTCGGGTCTCGGTGCAAGTTAAAAATGGAGACCAAAATGTCCTGGTTTCTTGGGATGGTTAACCCGTTCAACGGCAACTCATCCTCAACCACCGCGCGTCGAGTGTACACCGGCGGTTGTGGATATAATCGCATGGCTTCGTGGAAACATCTCTCTAAATATGGCATCTTCATCAAGTCGTTGAAATCCGGATACGGTTTCGTTCCTAAAACTTCGTCCAACTCTTGCCTCAAAATTCGCAACTGTTCCGCGTTTTCCGGTTTCAACAACTCGTACGTACCCCAAGTCAAAACGCTCGCGGTAGTTTCGTGTCCAGCCACTAACAACGACAACAAATCGTCTCTCAATTGTGTCGAAGACACTTCCTCTCTCGCTGCGATCAAATATCTCAAGACGCTCGGATTGCTCTCGTTCAAGTAATCTCTCGCCCACGCCTCGGCGCCGCCCACTTTTTCCTCTTCCTCGACCATCTTCTTACACTCTTCCACTAACCGTGTCGTGACATCTCTAATAATCACCACTGCGTCTTGCGCCGCTTTTTGTCTTGGTGATACCGCTCTCAAAAACTCCTCCGGCAATCGCCACGTCGGCAACAAATCCATCGACCTCGTTTCCACTTCTTTCAACGCCGTATACGTCGCCTGAATCACCGGCGCCGCTGTCTCCAACGCGTTAAAATCATAGTTGAACACGGAAATGCCAATAATATCTAACGCGGCTTGCGAAAATTTGCTCTCAATGTTAATGCTCTTCCCCCCGTTTGTCTTTTCCATCGTCTCCACCATTTTATTCGCACACTGCCCAAACGTCCGATCGACCATCGCTTCCACGTATGCCCTGTGCAAAGCTGGCGCCACTGCTTTCCTTCGCATCTTCCAAGGTTCTAACTCTTGCAACGCGACGCCTTTTCCGAACAAAAACTCCCCAGCTTCGGCAATCGTCCCTTTAATATACTTCGATCCGTAGTTAAACAACACGTGCTTCACGCACGCCGGGTCGCTAATAACCACGTACGAAGTAATCGGCCCAGTTGGCAACAAATACACCGGTCCCGCCTCTTTCATCCACTTAAACAACGGTTGAAACAGACCACCACCTAATAATCCGGTGATGTCGTCCAACTTGGCATCCGCGACTGGAATCTCACTCGCGCCTCCCCACAGTCTGTTCAATTGCGTCATCCAGTCCGGTGCCGCCATGGTTGCCCCGGCGCCGGATTTGTTCGAGATGGCCGTCGATTCTTCCTTCGCTAAATCCACGAACGCGATGTTATCGATATCGTCTTCATTCCACGCCTCTTCTTCTGTCTTCGACGAAGAAAATGATGATGTCTCCGTCGTCTCCGTCGTCGCTCCAATCGAAAAGGAGATACGCTTCTTTGGATGATGAAAAGATGTTCTTCTTCTTCTTCTTCTTCCAAAAGAAGAACAAAGGCGCCGCTGCTGTTGAACGTTTCCCTGAGTCACGCCAGGTGGTAACCCTAACGGCACCGACCGCATCGTCGTCGTCGTCGTCATCGTCTTTGCTTTTAATGAAAAGTCGTATTTCTGGGGATGGATATTTTCTTTATCCAAAACTCCTCTTTTGGGGAAGTCTCGTCGCCAGAATTTTTCTCTCAAAACTCTCGTCAAAACTCTTTACTGAGGAGGACTTTTGACGAGAACAAAAGCTCGGAAAGAGGAGCGATTTCGACCAACGCGCGACACGAAAGAGAAGGCATTCGCTTAAACGAGCGGAAACGTACGGAAAACGAGCCCTTATTTATTATATTTAACACGCAACAATCACTCCATTTGAGAACACTTTTGGGTAAAACGACAGAATAAAATGGGAAAAGATTCGACGACGAAAACGGGCGTCTTCATCGCGTTGGCATGCTTTGGCGTGTATTTTCACCAGCTTTACTCGTACGTGTTAAGGACGACTCGTAATGCGAGTTTGAACAGAAACGGGACGAAAATATCCGCGTTGAAATGGATCGATGGGTTATCGTTTGAAGCGCCGTTGATTGCGTCTTTGTTGTATTTGACGATGGTTTTCGTTGGCCCGAAAATCATGCGAAAGCGCGCCGAGCCGTTTAATCCGAAAGCGTTGATGTTGGTGTATAACGTGTATCAGACGTTATTTAACGTGTACGTGTGTTATTTGTTCGTGAGTGAAATCAAGACGAATAATTTCAAGGTTTGGGGGGAAACGTGTCGATGGAACGATACGCGAACGTTCGGCGTCGCGTTGGGGGTTTGGTTGCATTACAACAACAAGTATTTGGAGTTGTTGGATACGGTGTGGATGATTTTGAGAAAGAAAGAAAAGCAAGTGTCGTTTTTGCACGTGTATCATCACGTGCTGTTGGTGTGGGCGTGGTGGATGGTGTGCTGGACGATTAACCAGGCGCCGTGCGTGGACATGTACTTTGGCGCTTTGTGCAACTCGTTCATTCACGTGGTGATGTATTCGTATTACGCCATGGCGTTGATGGGTGTAGCGGTGCCGTGGAAGAGGTACATCACGCAACTTCAATTGTTACAGTTCATGGTGGTGTTTTGCCACGCGGTTTACGTTTTGTTGTACACGAAGTGCTTGAAGATTTTACCGTATTCGCAAATGTTCGTCATGGCGAACATGTTGGTTTTGTTCGGTAACTTTTACATGAAGAGTTACAAGAACACGTCGTCGAAGCGTAAAACGAAGTAATAAACGTAGTAGAGTTGGTGGTAACCCACAAATACATAATAAAAATAATTTACAGCGTTGCGTTGAGTATTACTATTATACGTGCACTATGAAGCTTTATTGCCCTTTCTCGTCCATGGATAAAACGATATCACACTCCTCGACTTCGTCGTCGTCTTCGCACCTCACCGAGTTCTTTTTCACGGCGAAGAGAATGTATTGTCGCTCGCGTTCGCGTTTGAAATCTTCCAAGCCAACCATTTGGCATAAATCTTTGAGCTCTTGTTCCGTCCAAAACCGATTAAACGCGCCTCCGGTACCTAATTTAGCGTCCCTGAAGAAATCCGAAAACGGTTTCGTCAAATCGTCGTTGTTCAAGTTCGCGCTCGGATCGAGAAACGTAGAGGCTACGAAAGTGCCGCCCGGTTTCAATACTCTCGAAATTTCAGCCACGGCTTGCGTCGGCGAAGGCCAGCAATGCAGAGCTGCACCGGCGTGCACAACATCTACGCTACCCGTCTCAAAAGGTAAGCGTCCAACATCCGCGCGTACAAACGTGATCACGTTTGCATCAATGTTTTCCTCTCGCGCAAACTGACTCGCTTCTATCAACATGTTCTCCGAAAAGTCGCTCGCGACGACTCTCGCGAACGCCTTCGAATCGACAAACTTTCTCGCGAACAAACCAGATCCGCACGAAACATCTAAAACGACTTCTCCAAGTTGCTGCTTTTGATTTTGTTGTTGTCTTTGATTAGTATTCTCTCTGACGAACCGCATCGCGACGTCAAACTCCTTCTCCTTCCCGGGAAACCCAGCCCAGGCGAAGGAATCTCGCCAGCCCCTTTCGTAGGCGTTGCTCACAATCGGCGTTTCGAACAGAGACGTTCCGCTTAGCTTTGCCTCTCGAAACGAGTTCGCGTTTCTCGAAATCTCTAAATCTGTGTACTCGTACGCGTTCTTTCGTTCAATCGTCCACGTTTTCCCGCAGCACACGTCTTTAGTCTTCTCCTCTAAAACTCTTCGCGTGCATATCGGACACGTCAACTTCACGAACGACGACGACGACGATGATGAAGTTCTCACGTTTTCGTCCTCGTCTCCCGAGGAAGAAAAACCAACACCGATCCTCCTCGACGACGTCAAAAAACGCCTTCTCCTTCCGGGATGATAAATGCTTTTGGGTGGTTTTCCCAAAGCGTTTCGAGATTTGGTTTCTTTTTTTTTATTAGGAGTACACAACAAAGCGGCCTTCCCGGACAATGATGACGACGACGATGATGATGACGATGTCGCCATGGGAGGCGTTGGTTCTGTCGTTTTTAAGAAGATTTTGAACTTTTTTCGTCTCTTCAAAAAAAAAAAAATTTGACCTCCTCTGCCCCTCTTCCAAAGGCTTCATAAAAAAGAAGCAAATTTTTCTTCAACCGAATCTACACACACGACTTATTACGCGTAAAAACGCTCTTCTTTCTCGCGCGTATATCGTTGCGAAGGTGAGAGCGCACTTTTGAACGGAAAAAAGTACTCGCGAAAAGAACGTTTTTGTGTTTTCGCGAATTGAGTATCGTTCATCTTCGAAAAGAGGAGGAGATTTAGTATACGAAAGAACTTGTTGTTGAAGAATGCGCCCGGCTTTTTTGAGCAACGATTTGAGCGCCGGGGAGACGTCGATTTCCTCGAGGAGGACGATTGGGGCAAATTTTACGAGGAGATGTGCCGTCGCGAGGAACGAGAACAGAAGAAACAACAGAAGAAATAAACGACAGACGAACGAGACGAGCAGTATTAAAGCGTCCGGGTTATTAAACTTTGGACACGATGAACTCTGGACGCCGGAAAAAGCCGCCGCGGTAAAACAGGCGGACATGGAACGAAAAGCATCCTTGAAAGGGTTGACGGAGAGCCAAATTCGTTTGTTCGGGTTGACGCCGGAGCAAACGAGAAACGCGCAAGCGAAAAGCTTGGTTTCGACGGATACGATTTCGGCGAGGATGAGCTATCGCGATCAGTTTCCATCGGACGCGAATCCTCCGGAGAGTGGGAATATGTCCGGGGCGACGATGATGGCGGGAGGGATGGCGCCCGCCGGCGCCGTGGCGCCGCCGGATTTGCCCAGTTTGTTGTTAAACGCGAGAATTTGTTACATTGGTATGTCCTTGGTGCCAGCGGTGACGGAGTTGGTGGTTGCGGAGTTGTTATATTTAGGGTACGAACAAGCGGAGAAGCCGGCGTATTTGTACATTCATAGCGCGGGGTCGATGGGAAAGGATAAGGATGGTCGAGACGAAGTCGTTGGCGTGGACAACGAGGCGTACGCGATTATCGATACTATGCGATATATCAAGCCGAAGATTCACACGGTTGCGGTAGGGAAGACGTACGGGAACGCGGCGTTAATTTTAGCGGCGGGGGATAAGGGGTGCCGATGGGCATTGCCAAACGCGCAGATTGCGACGGCGCCGCCCAGGTTGAATAGAATGTTTAACACGTCCACGGACGTGCAAGTCAGAGCGAACGAAGTCGACGTGTGCGAGAACTATTACTTTGGTTTCATGCAAGCGTTTACTGGGAAAGATAAGGAAACGATTGCGAAAGACATGAGTCGAACAAAGTATTTCACGCCGGAGAAAGCCATCGAGTACGGGTTGGTTGATAAAATAATCAGCAAAGGCGCGAGCATCGCGGAAAATAAGAACTACGAGTTGCTGTTGGCGCAGCAGCAAGCGCAACAACAGGAAATGCAAAGACGCCAGGGGGCGCAAGGCGCACCGAATAGAGGTTAAAATTAATCTGAATTCTTTCCTTTCTATATATACCAACACGTACACTCTAATATTAAAAATTACAACACATTTCGCGCTATTGCTCGCTCGAGCTTCTCATCTCCAAGTTTGCACTCTCCAGCGCTTTTTGTTGTTCCATCTTGGCCATTTGGTAGACGTAAAAGCCAGCCATGCTAATCGTATATCCAACGATTTGTAAACTCGTTACTTGCGACCCGAACACCATCACGGAAATCAATATCACCGCCGTGTTCTTCGCCTGGCCTAAAACTTTGAACGTCAAGCCGCTGGTTGATTTAATCACGCCTAACGTCAAATAGTTCACCAAAAAACCAAGCAACGCGGCGCAGATATACAAACTTGGCGACTCCATAATTTTCCCAACACCATTTTCACGCACAAATGCCGGCATCTCTAACCACATGATCCCGATAAACAAACACGCCAAACTCGCCGGAGAGAACCAATACAATCCTTCGATCAATTCGAACTTCAAATTCCCCAACAGATATTGCAGCACCGCCATTCTAATCGCCTCGCAAAACTCACTCGTAACCATCATCACCACTCCAATCCATTTAAAGTCAATTTCCCCGTACGCGCTCAACGTCGTTCCAATCGTCAACACCGCCACCCCGAGCAAAACCTTCGCGTCCAACCGTTCCAACCCGGCGCAAAACATCACGAACAACGTCACCGCCGGCACGCACGCTTTCAACATCTGAATAAACGACACGGACAAATATAAGTACACGTAATTCCCAAATCCTAAACTCAACGCCGCGAACATTCCAATCGGTAAAATATGCGTGGCGTACCATCTCGCGGTTATTTGCGTCTGTCCTTTCTTCGTCGAGACAGTCGAAATTCCCAAGGAAATCAAACCGACCGATATCGTCCACGACGCGGCCACTCCCATGCTGCACAAAATCATCGGGTAGTGGAAGTCCGCCTCGGACATCAGGTGTTTGTTCAGGAAAATCAAAGACGACGAGGCTATCGCCCACGCGGTGACGAAGAAGAGAGCTTTCAGTTGGGGAAATTGTTTCGAAGTGGATATGTTATGGACGATATCGGAGAACGAGGAGGCGTTGCGTACACCGGTACTCGTGCCGTCATCTTTGAGCTTCTCCCCGTTGTGATCGAGGATTGGAGTGGTGTTGTTGTTGTTGGAGGTCATGGAGAAGAACGCGCGACCCATATATGTTTGGAGGATGTTTGGATGGGTGGTGGAAAGTGGCGCTTTTTCCTTCTTGGACTTGTTTGGTCGTGGGTCGTGTGCGTTTACGATGAATTGATGATACGCTCGATGATCACTGCTATCTCTATACTTCTACGTCTAAATACGCGTTCCCTCTCTCCTCGTTCTCCCCATCACGCGTCGTCGTCGTTGTCCTCGTCGTCGTCGTCTTCGATGGTTTTTAGAATCTCGCCGACGGCGTCGCGGACCTCGCCTTTCTTTCCGATGCCGCACACAGCCTTCGTTAAACGCTTAAACAGACGTTCTCTTTCCTCCTCGTCCTCGAAGTCTCCGCCTAGGATATTTTCGTCCGGGTAATCCTCGTAAGGGTCGTACCCTTCGTCGCCTGGTTTCAGTTTCACCCCGGACGACGACATGATTTCTTGTCGTTGCATCTCCGCCTGCTTCCTCTCCAACTCTTTCAGAAGTCTTTGCTTCTCTTCGATTTTCCTTCGCTTCTCTTCCTCGCGCGCGTCCAACTCTTGCTTCGATTTCGGCGAATCCTCCTCGTCCTCCTCTTCGTCCTCTCTCTTCAGAGAAACGTCGCTGATAACTCCCATCAGCACGTCCAACTCGCGCTTCGCTTGCATCTCCGCTTCTTTCGTTTTCTTCTTCTCCCTCGCTCTCGCTTCCGCTTGCGCTCGTCTCGCCTCGGGCGTCAGGTGACTCGGCGCCTGGGCGACATTTCGAGCGATTTGCGTTTGCACTTTCGAGCTCACGTTCTTGTTCTTCAAGCCAAACGTTCGATCCACCGCGTCGCGGGCTTTCCGTTCTTTCCGTTCTCGCTCCTTTTCGCGCTTTTCTTTCTCCTCTTTCCGTTTCTTCTCCTCCGCGGTGAGCGCTTTTTGCTTCACTCCGGTCCCGATGATTTTCTTTTCCTTCGGCATTTTACTCTCTTGTTTTTCCTTTCGAGTGATGAATGTTTTATACGTAAAGTAACGACGAGAAAGAGACGGGATGATGATACACGCTCTCTCTCGCTCTCTCTCGCTCTCTTTTGAGGAGCCGTTTTAGGCGCTTTCGCAGAGGAGCGCACGCGGGGTAAATAGCGTTACGTAGCTTTCAAAATGAGGAAACTTTTGAAATTCGTCTCTGCTTTTTTCCCGAAAAACAAACGTTTGGGTGGTATGCCTTTGATACGGATGATGTTTACGCGCGTTGTGTATCATCTAAGAAGTAAAGTACAGTTGTATTATATATCATCCAAAACCCAAAACCTGAAACAACTTCCCGCTCGTTATCAGTTTCCTGAGCGGCGTAAACATCGGCTCTTGAATGTCCTCCGGACGTCGCCAAATCCATCCCTCGCACTTGTTCTTTTCCATCGTTTTCTCTTTCCCTTTCACGTCGCTCTCGTTCACGAAGAAAAGGCGAAAGAGTGTTATCCAGTGATTGTTGTCGTCGATGATGGATTCGCAGGTGTGGAAAGAACACTTGTCGTCGCCGATTTCTGAGGTGTCGTCGAGGGAGTCGTGCACTTCCTCGTGCCAAACCTCGTTTAAATCTATCCCGGTTTCCTCGCGCAGTTCTCGTTTCGCGCACGACGAGGACGTTTCTTTCCACTCCAACGCGCCGCCGGGTAACGCCCACTGGCCGGAACCGTGAGACCCTTTTCGTTTCCCGACGAGTATTTCGCCAGTTTGTACGCAGAATAAGACGACGCCAACGCCCACGCGCGGGTAGGATTGTTTTTGCGACGACATATTCTCTGACGCAAACGTGTGTTCTTTGAATGTTTTTTATTCCCCGGGGGGGAGTTGAGTTATTTTTGACACATGTGACACATGCGAATTTATATCTCATTTATATCGCGAAACAAAGCGAACGCGAACCACTCGTCTCGTTCGTATACTCGAACCGTTCGTCGTTTTATGAAACTCTTTGGCGGAGAGTAGTAGTAGTAGTAGCGCTGCCGCCGGGAGACTGCAACTTCTTTTTGTTTCTCCTTTTCGAGAGAGAGAGAGAGAGAAAATGTTCAAAACGCCTTCTTTGTCGTTGACCAAAAATAAAGACGAGGAGGACGACGACGTAAAAGACTTCGAGGAAGAAGAAGAAGAAGAAAAGAAGAACAAGGCCATCGTCGATAAAGAAGAGCGAACGCGCTCGGCGAAAGCGAAACTCTCCTTATCGATCGTTTCCGTGATTCTTTTGTGGTTCGGGTCGTTATCGGTGTGCGAAACGGTCGCAAAATATTCGACGACTTTGACATCTTTGAAGGCGAGGACGGATGATATCTCGTCGTCTTTCGATCGAGTCGCGTTCGCGTGGGAGCGGTTGGCGAGAGAAGCGCACGAGCAGAAAGTACGACACGAGAGATGCGTGGAGAGAACTTACCGAGGGTGCGAGAAGACGTTGGCGCGTGAGATTGAGAGAGAAGAGGAGCGCGCGCGAACGGCGAGAAGAGAGAACGATGACGCGGTCGATCGGTTGGCAAACGCGACGGGGGAAGCCGAGAGAGAGATGGAAATGTTGGCGGCGACGTTGCGTTCGCAGAAGCTTTTTTATGCTAAGAATAAACTCGATGATGATAACACTATCGATGTGGATAAAGTGTACGTGGATGCGGTAAATGCGGTGTTGAACGCGAGGATGTGTGTTCCCTCCTCTCTTACCGAGGAAGGTAATTTTGGCGCGCACGACGACGCGACTTTAGGAAACGTCATAAAACGAAGACTTGGCATAAACGCAGAGGAGACTGAGCAGCTCGCGAGCGATTTAGAGAGTGCAAATGGAAGGTACGCAACCTCGGCAGAGTTATCGGTGAAGAACGTTTTGCATGTACTAGAAGAGAGACGAGAATACGACCAATCGTACATGGCGAATAAAACTGCAGACTTTTTGCAGACGACCCGATTCGTAATGCCGGAGCTCACCGCGGTTTCTGTGGGTTCCATTGATGTCTATATGAATGCATCCTTTGCAAACATTTCCAATATGACTGATTCATTTGCCTCAAAAGCGTCTGCGTCGATGGAAGAGACCTCTCAACTTCTCTTGGAAACCGCGAGCGCAGCGAATGACATGTACCGAGAAGTCGCCGCGTCAACGATAAGTAAAGTGGACGTTATCAAAGCTGTTTACGACGAGGAAATGGAAGAAATCGGAGAGTTTTTTAAGTGGTACGATTCCACGGTCCAACCTTTCCTAGAGGAGGCTAAACTCCTTTTGAATCCAGGGATAGATCTTGAATTGTTCGAAACGACGCCGTCGTTTGGATCCGTACAGTTGAACGACATCACGTTTTCATCGACCGAGTTGCAAGGACTAAACGAACGAACAAAGCAAATGATGGACAAAGCTCGAATGGACGCGGAACTTCTCGTCTCAAACTTTACCGCGCAGTCGAGTAGCATGGTTTCGAAAACGTCCAAGGAACTCGCCGAACAAGTCAACGCGACGTTCATCTCGACAACCGGAAATCTCGCGGAGCGGTTCAAAAATGTTTCCGCGTTCGATGACTACAATCCTCCTTTATTGAGCGATGGAGGAAACAACAGCAAAGCGTTGGACGAGTACATACAATCGGAGTTACAGCTGAGTGAAACGAGAAAAAGCGCGTTTGATCGCGACACCGCGGCGCTTTCGAAACGGCTTGATGAGCAAAATCTTGCAACCAGCTCTTCAAAGGTCAATTTCACATCTGCATCCGAACGAATGACAAATACGTCAAGATTTGAAGAGCTCGTGTCATCTACTGAACACGATAATACCGATTTAAATTTCAACATATTCGCGCCGCTCGGATTTAAAGCGCCAGGAGCGACGCTACGTAACGCGTTCCAAAATCTGAAGAGGGCGAAAGACGCCGTCGTACACGCAGACGTGGCGTACAGAGTTATTCGAACAGTACAAGTACTCGCGCAACACTGGCACTCGGACGCGTTTATTCTCGAGCCGATGCTCGTAGCGTCGTCCGCGCAAAAGAGAACGGTTACGGACTCTTCATGTCTCGTTGTAGAAGATGGTCGTCGTCGAGACTTCAGCGAGTACGGAAAAGCGGAGCGCTACAAAAGAGGAGACAACGACACGAAGAAAGTGAGCACTTTAGAAAGAGTGGCGGCATTTTTTGGTGACCCCGTGCACGCGGCAATCGTTAAGTTTGCCGTGGTATTCTTCGTCGCGACTATCGTTTGGTCGGCGTATTATCCAATCCTTCAATCGCACTCGCAAAAATGTTCCAGAAAGACATTCTCAGACGATATTCTCAATTCGAATGAGTCGGAAGATTTCCAATCCACGTCGTCTTTCCTCGCGAGGAATGCATACAATAGCGCTCGAGATTACATCCACGTGACGCCGAACGCGACTGGTGAATTTCAAAGGAAACAGCTGGTTTCCATGAAGGCAAGCGCGATACGGACGCACGCCGCTACGGCGAGAAGCGAGTTCGAGGCACTTTTGGCGGAAGCGGATGTCATCGAGACATCGTATAGATTGGTGAGCATGAAAGACAAAAAAGCGTTCGATACGTGTGCGCCTGAACATGCAATCTTGCGAGAGTTGAGTAAAAATACGACTTCGTCTTCATCTTCTTCTTCCGACTTTGCGTATTATCAAAACCAGGAGATTTTAGCGCGAAGCGCTCTCAACGAAACGCTCGAGTCGATCGAGACTTTCTTTGATGACACGAACAGTTCTTACTTCATAACCGACGAAAGCATATACATCGATTCAGCGCGTGTGCAAGCGCCGTGTCTCTCCAACACAAACGCCGCGCACTGTTTAGGAGTGAGAGAAACGCCTCTTCGCTTCCGTTCAAAACTCGCCGCGTGCGAAACCGAAACCTTTCTTCACCAAACTTTCTCGAGCGTCTTCTTCTCTCTGTTTATATTCTTCAGCGTGAACGCGACGAGAAAACCATTTGTCAACGCGCTCGGGAAAATCTTCTGGCGAGCAAACTACGTCGCAAAACGAGACGCCTTGCGAGGCGTGTTTCGTTTGAACGCCAAGACGGCTACGTTTTCGAAAGAATACGATAGGTACGAACGCGACAACCAACAAATCCTACGCGAACAGATACGCGCGCACACGACTCAACAGGAACGAAAAGGGTACACGTTCGCCATCTTGTGCGTAATAGCGCAACTTCCATGGATAACTGTCCTCGCGCTCTCTCGTGAGATGGCATTTTGATGATCATTATCGTTAAAAATATTTAAAAATACAACACGTACGTAAGGAATTCGCGACTAGACGCGACTAAAATAACTATTTTTACATCGTCGCGGCGGGACTGTTTACGGTTAACAACTCGATATCTCCGATCAAACCGCACAATTCGTCCACGGAACTACTCCGCTCTCCTAACTCTTTAATGCTTTTCAGCCTCTGTTGTACGTCTTCGTCGTACAACAACTCGAGCCACCACACCTCGTCGTTTTCGTCGCCGAGTTCGCCCCACTGGTACCCCAAACTTTTGCACTTTTGTCCCGCGGCGACGAGTAAGCGAGCGACTTGCGTCAAACACGGTCGATCGACCTTCACATCCAACGAGAACAAATGTTCGATGGTTATTTTCGCTAATTTTTTATTCTCGTGTAAATGCGTTCGACGCAGAACTTCCTCGTCCGTAAACATGTTCGCCAGTAACGCAAACGCGTGCGTTTTCCGAGAACTCGACGCGTTCGCATCTTCCAACACGTTCGAACAGACGAAAATGCCATCGCATATCGACGGATTCGCGACTGATTGTGGTGAAATTTCCGAAAGTTCTCGCAGAAATTGCCCGGAATCTGTCGCGCTTTGTTCGTCCAGTTCGTTTATCTGAGCTGCGGTGGGTGCTTTCTTCGCGAACTGGAGCGCGTGGAAGGCGATGGATTCCTTCTTCGAATCGTCCAATTCAAACTTCATTTGATGAGTGTTTTTCAATCTTTTTCTCGCCACGTGCGTGGAGGACGTATCGACCGCGAAACGAACGTATATAATGTCCTCCGGAAAGACGAATAAGAACAACGCGCGTTTGGTGGTACTCTCTCTCTCTCTCTCCAACTCTCTCTCTTTCCCTCCTCAACAGAGAGATGTTATGCTGTGCACCACTTTTGTATTTAATTAAACGGAAAAGAACGAATTTTAAAAGTGGGGGCAAATTCAAGAAAAAATGTTCAATTCCGTGCGCGTTGTTTTTTGCTCTGTTGTGAGTAGTATCAGTACATGTTTTTCTCTGTCGTTTTGTTACGTTGTCTCTCTCACCACTCTCTGCTGAATTGCGGCATTATGTTCCTTATTTAGTATTCCATTATGTTCCTTATTATTCCGCGTCGTATTCTTCGTGCTCTTCGTCCGAACCCATGCCGTCGTCGTCGTGGTCGTCTCCGACGACCGAGGGGGCCATGACGAACGTAACCGGGACGTTGCACGTGGACGCGCCGCCGCCGCCGCGGAGCGAGTTTCCAACTCCGTCGTTTCGGTCCGCCGTGGTGGCGTTGGTGTCGCCAAACGCGTTGCTTTGGTGATGACCAAGTAACGCGCGGAGACGGAGCATGTGCGCGACTTTAAGAACGCCGGTTTCGCCGACGGAAATTTTTGTCGTCGCCTTGTACGCTTCGTCGGTTTCCACGCGATGGTGAGGTAGATGGAAGCCTCCGGGGCCTCCACCACCTTGCGTTTGCGTTTGACGGTATTGGCCGAACGTGTTATTCGTTCCTCCCGCGGTTGCGATAACGGCGCCGCTATGCGTTGGAACCATCGTCGATCGCTTCAAAAATTCTTGCTTGTACGTCCACTTTTGTTTTCTTTTGTTCGATGTCTGTCCCTCTCCTTCTCCTCCTCCTCCTCCTCCTCCTCCTCCTCCGTCTCCTCCTCGAGAAGACGCTTCGCGAAAGGAATACTCGACCAGAGAGGATAAATCGACGTCGACTTTGACGCTTCCAATGTCGCTCGATTCAGAAACGAACGCCAACGAATCTCTCGTCGCTATCAAAGACACGTTTGCGTTCGCCCACTCTAAATCTTCGATGATTTCCTTCCATCTCGTCGTCGGTAACACGAACGTCACGAGCGCTCTCCCGATCCTTAAAAACTCGTCGCGGTCTTCGTCGTCCTCGTTATTCATTTCATCTTCGTCTTCTCCAAACACGTTCGCCTCGGTCGCCACGTCCGCGTACGTCGTCTGCCGCAACGGCCTCAAACCTCTCTGATTCTCACTCCCACCTCCTCCTCCAATCACCGTCGTCTCTCTCACCGAGTTCGATTCCAACGCCACTCGTCCGTGCCTATCCGGGTACGAAAGCGATACCGTCTGGCCGCCGGCGCAATCCTCCCCGAGGAGAGCGTTGCCGTTCGACCTGTTCGCGAACATCTCCAATACGTCCACGAACGCGTCTAAAGACATCCCTATGTACTTTTTAATCTCTTCTTCCTCCGGCGGTTCGTTTCCGTTATTCGCGTGATTATTCCGCGCTGCTCGAGGACGACCGTCGCTTCTTTCCCCCGTCGACTCTCCTCCTCCTCCGCCACGACCCCTTCTCTGCTCTTCCTCGTCTCCGTCGTCCGCCTCGTCGTCCTCGTTTTCCTCGTTTTCCTCATCTTCCGCCTCCTCATCTTCCTCCTCCTCCTGATTCCTACCGCGCCCGAACCCAACTCGAAACCTCTCGAACGTCCCTCTCCGAAAAATCGCCGTCGCTTTTAAGCTCTTCGATTGGTCTAAAGTGATAAACCCGATCCCTCGATTCGATATCCACGCTTTCACTTTTTGCCCGCCACGTTTCGTCGGCGTCAACTGGATTCCAGAGAGGACTTGCGAAAACGTTTTCGCGTGCGCGATCGTGCACACCAAATCTCTATTATTCGTCCGTTGTTTTCGCAGCACGTTTCGACAAAAAGTGCCGCTGCTGTTGTTGTTGTTGTTCTCATCAAAGATTCTATTTTCGACGTCGACGCTCCTCCGTCGTCGTCGTCGTCGTCTGTGGTGTTGTTGTTCGACCATTTCTCTGCGCTAAAAATCTGACGCGTTTTTGAAAATTTTTGTCGCTCGTGTCGTTTTGTTCCTCTTCTGTGCACTCGCAAAAGTGAACACGCGACGGTTGATGATAGTATATATCTACACGTTTCTTCTTCAATTTCATGCGCTCTGCGTGATGAGAAGCGGAGATGTGCGTTGTCTCTGCGATGTGCTTCAAAAGTACGAGAGGAAAGTCTCCGCAGAACTGAGCGTCTTGTCGCTCGCGTCGCGAGCAAAAAGCGCCTGTTCCTCTTCTGCGCGCTCGCGAAAGTGAACACGCGGTTTTTGATAGTATATCTGTATTTCTTCTTCAATTTTATGTGCTCTGCGTGATGAGAAGCGGAGATGTGTGTTGTCTGATGAGATGTTCTTCGTATGTGTTTGGAAAGTATTCGCAGAACTGCGTGTCTGAGACATTTTTAAACGCTTTAGGATACTCCTCGAATACGCGCGTTCTGCGCGAGCAGAAATCAGATGCATTTGACCTACGTGTCGACAGAAGTCTGTCGACCCATTTTTTAGAAAAACGCTTCGTACTTTAAGAGGGTGAGAAACACAAAGCGTGTAAAAAGCGTCGTCGTCTTTATATCGTCGTCGAAAGAACGAGAACTTTGCGAGGAGGAAGAGGAGGAAGAAGAGGACGACGATGGTTGTCTTTCGCTCTTGGCTGCTCTGCGCGTGCATCACCCTCCAGTACTTGTGCTTCCTCTTTTTTCTCCCCTCGTTCTCGTTCGGGAGGAAACCTCGGAGCCCTCGTTTCCTGAAAGAAGAAACGAATAGGAACGACAGTCGCGTGATTCAAACGCGATTTTTGATGCAACTGTGCGCGTGTGTGCTTGGATTTCTCCTCGTTTTGTGGTGGTTGAGAGAGACGATGTCTTTCGAGGAGGTGTTCGCGATGGTGTGCACGGGTGGGGAAACGAAGAAGAACTTTCTCATCATCAGCTCGTCGAAAATGTTTGGTATTCTTGGCGTCGCGATGGATGCGACGACGGACCTCTTCTTTGGTCTCGCGGTGACGGGTTTAGTGTATCTCGGACCGGTGGTGTGCGCGGTCTTTCGATCATCCGCGATGATGTCTCAGCGGTCAGGTGATGATGATTACGAGGAGAACGAGGATGAGAACAACGAGCACAACCTTAAAATTATCGACGGTATGTTTCGATTCTTATTCGGACACCACCGCGAAAACGCGGAACGATACGGCCGGCTCGTTCCGATTCGAGATGTACTCCTCGCGCCGTTCTTCGAGGAGTTCGTCTTCCGCGGCTTGTTGCTCACCGTCCTCCTCGGTACCGGCTTTGATGAGGGAACTAGGACGACGAGCGGCAGCGCCGCCGTCTCGACGAGGAGCGCGGTGTACGTCAGTCCGCTTTTCTTCGGTTTCGCGCACATCAACCACTATTTCGCGCTGAAAAAAGTATACGGCTCTGCGAAAGCCTCGCGGTTTGTTTTGTTCCAGTGCATCTACACGACTGCGTTCGGCGCGCTCGCTGGTACCATATTCTGGCGGTGCAAAGCCGGCCTCGCCGGCGCGTGGAGTTTACACGCGTCCATGAACGCGTTCGGCGTGCCTGATTTTCGACCGTTTCGTCGAAAAACCAATGCGTTTGAGCCGCCGCATTTTAGAAGAGGAAGGAGGAATAATAGCGATGATTATAATAGCGGGGGCGTTAAAGGAAAACATTTCAACGCGAAGATCATCAACTGGTTGGAGAGAATCTGTTACGTTCTCGGCCCTCTGGTCGCGCGCGAATTCGTTCGGAGTAGGATTGTAGTTTAGAGAGAGAGAGAGAGAGAGAGAGAACGCTCGCTCGAGCGTGGCATATATACACACACACATAAACTGCGCGGTATAAACAAACGCACTCTCATCAGAGAGTCCGTTCTGCCTTGGAAACAGAGAATGTGTAATCATCCTGGCCTATAATAAAAACTCTCGCTTTTTAAGAAGACGTTACTCCTTTTCTCAAAAGTCTTATTTTTCCTCAATTTTCCGCACTTTTTTCAACCACATTGGGTACATTTAGTAGCAGTAAACGCGCGTTAACGCACCGTCGCATTCCTCCTTTTCATCCTTTCAAGAGCGCGAAATTCGAGAGCACGCGTTGTTTACGCTCTCGTTGTTTGCGTCTCGTCGCGGGGCAGAGAAAACGAACTACAAAATGGTCTCCCCTGAACCGACAAAACGTGACGACGAAACCGGCGACGGTTCACCAATTCGTCAGCGGAATTCCAAAAACGACGACTTTTCCTCTCCCTCTTTGTCTTCGTCTTCGTCCCCGCGAGGAACGTCGTCCAGAGACGAGGACGACGATTCAGACGACGACGACGACGACGATCGCGAAGGCGAGGACGAGTATAAAAAAGGCGGGTACCACCGCGTTTCCATCGGGGATTGCTTTCACGAGAATCGATACCGAATCGAGCGGAAATTAGGCTGGGGGCACTTTAGCACGGTGTGGATAGTGAGCGATTTAAAACGGACGACGAAAGAAGAAGAAAAAGAAAAAGAGATGGAGTTTGAAGAGGAGAATAATAAACACACGTACGCGTTGAAGATACAAAAGTCGGCGTCGCATTACTTGGAAGCGGCGAGGGACGAGATTGAGATATTGAAGCAGATTGCGAGCGGACAGAGGAAAGAAAACGAGGACGATGACGCTACGAGGAAGAATGAATACAGCGAGAACGCGAAACACGTGGTACAGTTGGTGGATTCGTTCGAGCACATAGGTGAGAACGGGACGCACGTGTGCATGGTGTTTGAACGTCTGGGCGATAATTTGTTGACGCTGATTAAACGGTACGATTATTTAGGTATTCCAATTCCAGGCGTGAGGAGAATCGCGATTGGTATTTTGAAAGGGTTGGATTATTTGCATCGCGAGAGGGAAATCATACACACGGATTTGAAGCCAGAGAATGTCCTTTTAACGAGGTTTTTACCGCCGAAGATGTCGAAGAGAAGTCGGTCTTCGTCGAGCGTCGCGGCGGTTGGCCAGGCGACGCCGCCGGGGACGACGCCGACGAAGATGGAGCAGATGACGAAGGATTTAGGAAACATGAACATGCCAAATAATAGCGGCGCGAGTAACAAAGATGAAGACGATATCGCGAGAGGAGAACAAGAGCAGAAAAAGTCTGCGGGAGGTGGAAAACCACCGCGTTTCACTCTCTCTCCAGAAGAACTGGATAACTTAGATGTGAAAATCGTGGATTTAGGTAACGCCTGTTGGACGTACAAGCAATTCACCTCGGACATTCAGACGCGACAATACCGATCGCCGGAGGTTATTTTGGGCACTAAATACGGTGCCGCGTGCGATATATGGTCGTTAGCGTGCGTCATTTTTGAACTCGTCACCGGTGACGTCTTGTTTGACCCTCGAAGTGGAGAAACGCACGAACGCGACGACGATCATTTAGCGCTCATGATGGAACTCGCCGGGAAGAAGATGCCGAAGAAAATCGCTCTCGGTGGAAAACGGTCGAAAGATTTCTTTAACCGCTCGTGCGAATTGAGGAACATTAAAAACTTGAAGTTTTGGACGTTAGACCGCGTTTTAGTGGAAAAGTATCGATTAGACGAGGACGAGGCGATGGAACTGACGGCGTTTTTGAAGCCGATGTTGGATTTCGACCCGAAAAACCGCGCTACCGCAGAGGAGTTGCTGAAACATCCGTGGTTGAGCACGTACTAGATATAGAGCATATATACCACCAACAGATAATAATAATCACAATAGTAAGTGAGCATCATCCGTCGTTGCGCGGCGGGTATATGCGTACACTTTAAGTCTCTCTGTAGAAAACAAGATATAAATAAAAAGCGAGAAATTGTAACAAAAATATATTAAAAAGAAGCACATCATCTTCGTTTAAAATCATGTACCTTTCGACTGATGCACACTTACTTCTCCCCTTTCGGCGCGGGTGGACTCGGTAAATTCACCGTTCTCAACAACCACAACGATATACTCATCCCCAACCAGTGCGCCAACATCGCGTTGCTCGCCGCTTGAACCAAGAAAATATCCAACGCCAACACCGGATTGGCATTTTGCGCGAATGGCCCAGTCGCCGCGATCGTCAACGTCTTCGCGAATAACAACCCCGTCGTCGCTTGTAAACCAACAATCGTGGCGCCTAACCCAACCAAATTCACCGTCAACCCAGTCGTCAACGCTTTCACCACCTCCGCTCTCGGCGGCACCAATTCGAGATCCGCGATGGACGCCTTCAACCGGTCGCCCAATCGAACTAACCCGAGCGACCAAAACGTGGTAAAAAACCCAGCCATGATCCCGAACAAGATAAAATACAACCCCGCGTCCGTGGCTTTCGTGAACCCTTTAAACAAAAACGAAAACACCACCACCACCGCGGCGACGGTGAAGAGAATCAACTGCCCCCAAAACCCCCATCGGCCTAACGTTTTGCACGCCGCTGCCGTTCGAGACACTTTACGCGCGATCGATTCCGCGTTATCCACCGACGCTTTCGTCGTCACAAATAAAGCTCTGCTTCTTCTCTGTCTCGTCGTCGTCAAATGCGCATCTGATTCACCGCCAAATAAACCGCCGCTTTTGTTGGACGTCTTCACAGTTCTCGGGGAAAAGACGCATTTGGACGCAACAATTTTTGAATCAATTCTCCCTCCCCCTCGTTTACCTCCTCCTCCTCCTCGTGAAAGAAACGACGACGATTGCGCGACCGCTTTCCTTTGCCTCAAACACAACGGAGACGTTCGCGGTTGTTGTCCCGTTTGGGAGAAGAGCCCCTGCATCGGCGAAGACGTCAGTAAATGCATGCGATACGGAGATACACACGAAAGATTCGAGAGTTTTTTTTGTGCAGTTGTACTCGAATAAAAAAAGAGACAAAAAACGCTCAAATCTCTCGCTTTTGTGTTCGGTCAAACACAAACACACATGCGACATTCACAAACGATCTCATCTCTCTCTCTCTCTCTCTTTTTTCCTTCCGTCCGCGCAAACGGCGAAGAGAAGAAGAAGGAGAGCGAAGGAAGAAGAAGAAATATCGCGAAAGAAAAGGTGCCTCGATGACGAAGAAGAACAGGGGCTTCGACCCGTTGCGTTTGGGTGGTGCGAACGGTAAGAAAGAGTCTTCTTTGTTGCAAACGAGGCGACGACCGTTTTTGCGATTCGAGGTTGGAGAACGTTTGGAGTTTTCTTGTTTCGTCGGTGGCAACTTCGAGGAGGAGCATCAAATCACCGGGCGAGTCGTTGGCGTGCACGTGAAATGTAACAACGTGAATTGCGAGGTCGTGCATCCGTATAAGGCGGAAGTTGACGAGGAGTTTCGCGCTTTGCTCGGGTATAAATTTTATCTCATCCGTGACGACACGAACGAAAGCTGTCGCTTGGAAAACACGGGGTGCTACAAAAGCAAGAGGAGACCAAAGTTGAGATTTGAGGTTGGCCAACGGGTGCAAGCGAGAGTGGTTTCGTTTTCAGATCCAACGAGTAATATGTGGGAGACTGGAACGATAGTGGAACACTGGACTCGACCCCCGGGTTTTGATATCTCGGATGGGTGCGCTTTGCCGTACAAGATTCGCATTCACGACGTGTCAAAAAATGACGTGCGAGACGGTGCCGATTTTGTTTGCGCCGATTTCGACGCAGACAGTTGCGTGAGAGAAGAAGTAAGGGCAACAATTGGACCACCGACGACGTTGGCGACGTTATTGTTGGAGATACCAGATCTTTTCGAGAATGAAATAATTTGGCGGTTAACCACCGGCGATTTGAAGCGATTTGCGTTGAGCTCGAAGAAGTGTTACGAGAGAGTGAAACGATCGTTCAATACGTACGAGTTTGAGGATTTGACTCTGGAGAAGCTTCAAGAAGGACCGAGTCCACTTATGGATTTGTTTGAGAAAGAGGAGAACAAAGATTTGCTCGCGAAAGTCGTGTCATTCCTGAATCCGACAGACGTGAAATTCGCGTGTTTGGCGACGAAAACAATGTTGACAGGTTTGAAAGGAACCGGATGGCAAGTGTCCTCGCATCGAAACGGCACGTTCCCAGACTCTCGAGTGATGACCCCTGATCACGGTGTCTGGTTCATTCACGAGTTTTCTTCAGTAACTACCCTGAAAAAGTTCTTCGAAAGATTCTTCGATCCTGAAATTTACGCAAACACGGGTCGTATCTTCGACAGCGTTTGGGTAGGTTTATGTGTCATTGGGAGGATGGAACTCGTCGACTGGTGGAGGAACGAAAAAATTTGTGCCGAGAATAACTGGAACTGGCACCCAGTGGCTCCAATAATTGCCAGACAGGAAGGACACGAAGAGTTTGCGAAAGCGTTGATCGACCGCGGATGTAGTGATGGTCCGATACCCGAACGATTTCGCTGTTGTATGAACTGTCCTCGCGCGGCATATCATTTGACCGCCACCGATGATAGTGATGAAGAGGAGGAAAGTGAAGAGGAGGAGTGATAATTACGTGCCATCAAAGCTGTGCAATTGGAAAGAGAGAGAGAGAGAGAGAGAGAGAGACGCACACAAAAGTAGAGTTGTAAAATATAAAAGCATATACATCCATCCTACGTTACGCCGTCCCGACCCTTGAAAACGCGGCATATTCGTGCAACCAACTTGGCGATTCGTAATTGAGTTGCGCAGAGTTCATCGACTGCTGTGATTTATCCTCGGTAGAACCAAAACCCATACTCGCGCCGTTCGCGAAATCAATCCCGGAAAGCGCCGATTTTGCGGCCGCTTCAGTCACGGCCAACTTTTCTCTTAACAACGCATTTTCAGCTAGCAGTTTATCGCGTTGCGCGGATACGCTCGCGTTAGTGCGTCTCGCGAAATCGGCGGCAGCGTATGCAACGTCTCGGTCAGCTTCGCGCGATTTGATCTCATCAAGTTGCTTCTGTGCAAGGAGTTTCGTCGGTTGTAAAGCCGTTTCCGCGTCTTCGGCTTTCGCTCGAAACGAGTCGCGGTCGTCTTCCACGGTTTTTAACTTTCGCTTCAGAATATCTTCCCTCTTTTCCGAGTCTTCTAACTTTGCAGATACGTCGTCAAACTTTCGATTCGTTTGGTCCAATTGCGTTTGTAACAGACGCGAAAGCGCTCTCGCCTTTGTGCATTCCTCTTCCGTAGATGTAAACTTCTCGATAACGCGATTGAGTTCCGCAGCTTCCGCTTCCAACGCTTTCGTTTTACCTTGTAACTCTTGCTCGAACCCATTCGCTAAAGATTCCGCGTTTTGCGCAGAGGTTCGCAAACGCGAACACTCGGCTTCCAACTCCGCCGATAACTTTCGGTAGTCTTTACACCGCTCTTCGATGACATTTGCCTTCTCCTCGGCATCTTTCGCTCTCGCTTGCATTTCGGCGTGCAATTGACGCAACATCTCGAGTTCGTCGCGTCGCTTCTCGTCTTCATGCCGTGCCGCGGACATGCGCGAAAGCCAAATCGATTCGGCTTCGGATGATTTCATCGCTCGTTCTTCCGCCTCCACGGTGCGTTTGCGTTCTTGTTCCAGATTTAATTTCAACTCGCCAATGATGGCGGCGTAATAGTCGTTGTCGTTTGATGCGTTTACTACGGGCGGGGAAGGTATCGTGACCGATATGTCCGCGAGCGGCGTTCTCTTTTTTCGTTGTGTATTTTGTTGTTGTTGTTGTTGTTGTTGTTGTCTTTGTTCGTCGGAGTGAAACGCCATCTGAGGCGTGTGAAAATTCAAATTTTGTGGCGTCGGCGGCATGTCATCCTCGTTGTCTTCGTTAAACTGAAACGGTAACGGTGAAGCGTTCGGCGTCGATGTCGTCGCTATACGCACAGAATTATTACGCCCACCCAACTTGTTTTCTAAACGTTCTGTTTCAACTTTTTGAGCCGTCATCATCGGCGGCGGCGGCGGCGGCACGTTTACCGCCACCTTTGCTCGCGTTTCCAACTCTAATATCTTTTTCGACCTCTGTTTCTCGTGATTTTGTTGTTGGATGTGTACTATTTTCTTCACCGACGGTGGCGGTGGCGGTAAAATGGCTGTCGCCGCAGCCATGTTGGCGATTTGTGTTCCTCCAAACGGCGTCGACCCGTTGATGATACACGCGCTTCGGAAATATTTCTGAAAGACGTAGTTCCCGCTATTACTACCACCACTACTCTCGCCTTCATCCGCATCGTCCACGAGCATCGCGTGCAACAATCTCGTCGCTGGATTCTTGCGCCAACGTCTCGCCAACACGTCACTTTGCTGTTGTTGCTGCTGTTGCGACTTTGCGTCCATTCCTCCGTACTCTCTCAACGCGCTCGCGACGGCTGAAATTCTCGACACCGACGCCTGTCTTTTCAGCACCTCCTCGCTCGTCGACGTGGCAAACACCGACGCTTTCGGCGCGACTGGTGGTAACGCAATCAACCGTAACTTTCCAACCGGTCTATTCTCGCCAACTTTTAAATAAAAACAAAAACCAACCGCCCGGTCGTCGCCTCTCGGCAAATACTTCACGATATCCCTCGCGTCTTCCTTATTCACCAGTTCCGTCCGCTCCAACTTCGCGCCCTTCCGCTCATCTTCCGAAGAACTCGCCCCTAACCCTCCCACCGTTCGCATCGCAACCACGTCCACCAACGTCGCCTTCTCCTTCATCCCGATTGCCGCGCACGTCGCTTTCAACGTAAACGCGCTCTTCGGCACCCGTCTCAACTCTTTCTCGAACACGCTTTCGCTCGCCCACGATATCGCGCGCGCGAACTGTTTTAAAGTCATCTCAAAATCGTCTCCAGATATCACGATCGTCGCGTCTTCGGAGACGAGCAAGGCGTGAGAAATCATCGCGCGGACGTGCGTTTTCATCATCGCGCCGAGTGCGACGTCTTCTTCGACGTTTTCTTCTGCACCATTTTTCTCGATTTCAAAAAAGCTCGACCGTTTCACCCCTCTCGCGTTCAAAACGCGTTCGATTTCATCATCATCAACCCTCAAGTCTTCTTCTTCTCCTCCGCGTTTAGAGAACGCGTTGGTCGTATTCGTACTCGTGGTCGTGTGCACGTTCGTAAACGTCAAGAGTGCGGCTACTTTTGGTGGCGCAGCGCTCGTCAAAGCGCCGTCGTTCTCGTCAAAGGTCATCCTGATGTTCGGGGAAACGTATCTAAAAATGCTGCGGAGGAAAAAAGAAGCGCTCGCGGAGGACGATGAATGCGATGCCCTTAACGCGGCGTATTAATTAAATATACACGCACGCAATCGAGAGGGAAAGAGAGAGAAGGATAAAGGAGAGGAAACGCTTTCTCTCCTTCTTTCTGCAAAGAACTTTAACGCGAGAAATTTGTGCCGTCTAACGGCCTCATTTTGGTTCCTAAAACACTTGCTATTCTCTAGCGCGTTCGCCGCGTCGTCCGAGATCACGAAGGACGACGACGAAACAAAGCTTCGTTCCACGCTCTCACGTCCACGCTCTCGCCGATAAACCCTCCTCCGCCACTTCCTCCTCTTTTCGTCTCCTTTTCCTCCCCCTCCTCCTTTTCGCCCGCTTTCCTCCTTCGTCCTCTTCGTCGGAGTACGTTCGAGGAGGAGGCGCGAGACGCCGCTCCGCGGTACGTGAACAACCGCCCGTCGTCCAACGGAAGCACTTTCACGCGGCTTAAACATTCGACTAAAATCACGTACATGCACACCGCTAAACTCATCCACAGAGGGATCGCTTTGGCGTAATGTTTCGAGAACAGTATAAACCGGACGAGCGTATCGTCACCGTATTCGGATTTGGTCTTTGTCAACTGTCGTTCCTTTTGCACTTCTGGATTCGGAGAAAAGAGAAGAAACAGGTGGAAGAGGAAGAGGACGGTGGACAAAACGATGCCGGCGAAGCCGTACGCTTCCTGTTTTTGACGAGAGAGTCAGAGAGAGAGCGTCAGAGAGTTAGAGAGAGAGAGTCACACGCATCACACGAATGGTATCTGAACGCGCAGTGGGTTACGAAACGAAACGAAGAACAACGATGAGAGTACCGCAGGGGTCACCGGATGCGCCGACGAGTAAAACGGCTCGACGGTTCCTTTGAACACGAGTTCGTCTTCCTCTCGTCCCTTCTTCTTTGTCGTATTCTTCGCGCGTTTCATCATCGCATCAAAGTAGAGTTTTCCCCTACATGTTAAGAGTGAAGCCATTTCTCTCCACTGTAAAGCGCACGTTACACGCGCGCATATATTATACATAAACTCTGCGTAATAATACTAAGACACTCGAGAGAGCACAGAACATGATCCCATTTGTATCGTCCTCGTTTTTGCTCGTCGGTGCGGTCGCGCTTCTCCGCGCTAAGAAGACATTAAAGAAGACGAGAAAAGTCTTCAGAGTGTACGTGGATGGCTGTTTCGACTTGATGCATTTCGGCCACGCGAACGCGCTGCGACAGGCACGAGCGATTGCCTCTTTCGCATCAACAGGAGGAAAAGAAGGAGGATATGTGGAGGGAGCAGAAGAAGTCGAATTAATCGTCGGTCTGGTTTCGGACGAGGAGATTTTGCGGTGCAAAGGCCCACCGGTGTTACCGGAGCAGGAGAGGGTGAAGTGCGTGCGAGCGGTGAAGTGGGTGGACGATATAATCGCGAACGTGCCGTACGAGTTGACGAAGGAGTTTGTGGAGGAGTTATTTTCGGAGAAGTATGGGATCGATTGCATCGTGCACGGGGACGACCCGTGTTATTTGCCGGACGGGACGGACGCGTACGCGATACCGAAAGCGTTGGGGAAATATCGCGAGATCAAGAGGACGGAAGGGGTGTCGACGACGGATTTGGTGGCCAGGTTGTTGGAGTACGCGGATGCGAGCGAGAACACGACGAGTCAAGTTGGTGATGAGAGCAGTGGGGGTAAAAGGAGCGAGAAAAACGAGAGACACGAGGCGAGATTTTGTACGACGGCGTCGAGGATAGCGCAGTTCGCGGCGAAAGTTTCGTACAGTAAAACGTCCAAGATGCACGAGGAGACCGAGAGAAGGAAGACAGATAAGAAGCAAAGGAAGAACGAGAGAAACGAAGAAACGACGTGTTGTTACGTCGTCGGTGCGTTCGACGTGTTCAACGCCGGTCACGTGGAACTCCTGGAAGAGTGCTCGTTCGTAGCGGATAAAGTCGTCTGCGCGGTTATCGCGGACGAGTATTTAACGCGCGACAAAACGAACCAACCGCCGCCGATGCTCAACCAATCCGAACGCGCCATGTCTGCCATCGCGTGCAGACACTGCGACGATGTCGTCGTTGGCGCGCCGGCACGACTCACGGATGACATTTGTAAAACATTCAACGTGACCGCGGTCGTCTTTGAAGACGACGACGCCGTCACCGAGCGCGATCGAAACGTCTGCGAAAAGAACGGCGTCCAAATCCTCTCGGTGAAAGAAAGAGTCTTCTCGAGGAAGAAACTCACCATCGCGAAAAGAGTGCAAGCAAACAGAGCGCTGTTCGAAGAGAGACAAAAACGGAAAATGGCGAGCGAGAAGGCGTACTACGAGCAAAAAGCCTTCGTCGCGGAAGATTAAATAAATGTATGTATGAGCACCGTCATCATCGCAGTAATAGTAGTAGTAGTAGTAGAAGTAGGAGTGTTGGTATTTAAACTGTTTTATAATAACGATGAGATGAAAAGAAGTCCTCTCGCATATCGTCGTCGTTCGCTTTTGTATCTCTCCCATCACGGTATCTGTCTGTTGTACGACACGTCCGATCCCAGCGCAACTTTCTCGCTTTTCTCCGCCTCCACTTCCGCCAAAACCGGCGACAAGTAGTGGTCGAACGGCGTTTGTTTCTCCATCGTCTCTTTATCCAAGTAAATATGTTTCATGCTTAAATCCATGGCTCGTTTTAACCGTTGCGTTCGCATCTCTCGTGCCTCTTTCGGCAGGCGATCTAACGCCTCTTGGACGTCTAAATTTTGCGTCTCGTCGAGCAAATCGTCGTAGCGTAAACCGTACTTGGAGAGTTCGTACCCGACGGTTCGTCGGTAGTAATTGGACATGGCGGAGAGTGGACCGGCGAAGACTTTTAACAAAAAGGAGGACATCTTCTTCGTCTCTCTTTGTTCTCCGCGCAAACCTCTCTAATCTCTCTCTCTCTGTCTCTCTCTCTACGTGTTTTGGGGCAAAAGAAACGAAGGAAAAAAAGGGCCATAGACGCTTAGGTAGGGTTTAATACCCTAAATAAAAAGTTTGTTGTTTCGACGAGCACAGGAAGAGAGAAAAAAGGAACAAAAAAACACTTAATTAATTCTTTCGTCTCTGTTGTGTTGTTCTTGGTGTCGTCGAGGGAGAAGCGCGAAAGAGAGAGGTGGAGAGTCAAGAGAGAGAGAGAGAGAGAGAAGAGAGAGAGATGTTTTGTTCCACCACTTCTTCTTTGTCTTCTTCTTTGTCTTCTTCGTCCTCTTCTTTCAAGGTGAATTTGTTTTCGTTGGGAAAAAATCACGAAGCGAGGACGAATCCGACGCGCATTCACGAGAGAATTTTGCGAGAGGAGAAGAAGATTTCCTCCTCCTCCTCTTGGAAGAAACGGAGGAGGAGGAGGAAAAAGAGGAACGCGAATGCGAAAAACAACACCGCGATAGTTGACGACGATGTGAACACCGTGGAATTGCAAGACGGGGTGATTGGAGCGA
>Ga0255771_1001137_pt1 | contig 28999 bp, 26 predicted proteins | sample 011ome_19_FD_179969 | JGI IMG/M metagenome (GOLD analysis project Ga0255771, IMG submission 179969) | Coastal salt marsh microbial communities from the Groves Creek Marsh, Skidaway Island, Georgia - 011510BT metaG (version 2) | ecosystem: Environmental > Aquatic > Marine > Intertidal zone > Salt...
CGAATGGGTTTTGGTGTGTTTGTCAGCGGTCTTCTGTTGGTTGCCTTATTGGCCTCGCGCTTTCGTGATCTAAGGCTGCCAATGGTTGTCGTGAGTGCTGCTTTAGTAATTTGTTTTACCGGATTGTCAGCAACTGAGGCGATACCGGTTAAGGCGGAAACCCATATCAATGTCGAGCGTGGTGACTACACCGTCAGGTTCTCCATGTGGCGCGCGGCCCTGGATATCAGCGCTGAGCACCCCATTGTCGGCGTCGGTCCGGGCACCTTTAATCTGCATTATCCAAAATATATGGAGGTAATAGATGGTGGAACAACCGGCTCCTTTGTCCATAACGACTATCTGCAGTTTTTGGCGGAAGGTGGGCCGCTGTTACTGGGTTTCCTACTGCTGTTCACTGGCTATCTAATCTATCACTTGGTGGATTCGGGTTGGCGGGTGTTGCGGGGTGACAGGTCTCAACTTGAGCCGCTGATATTGGTGGTGGGCATGGGGGCGGTGCTGGGTCAGTGCCTGATGAACTTTCCGCTCTATCTCATTCAGGTGCAGATGTTGATGGGTCTGGCGTTGGCTCGGCTGATCACGCTTAAGGCGCGAGTATATCGAACCCAATTACGTTTTGAATCTGCCTGGCTCAGTAAGGCCAGCGCATTGATTATTGCGCTGTTGGTGACCACCGTATCGGTGCTGGACGGTTTGGGTTTCGATATCGTCTATCAGCGCTCAATCCCCCTGGTGCGGGATATTCACAGCAGTCCGTCGGCCTATTATCAAACCATGGCGTTTTTGCGTGCGGCAAGAAGCCTCAACTCTCGCACACGCATTGCCATGGCGAGGCTCTATCGGCTGAATTTCGATCATGAGACAGACCCGGATGTTCGGTATTCACTGGCTGTCGCCACAGCGCTGGAATACCAGGCGGCACTGCGCATCAACCCCTACCATTCCGGCGTCAGGCGCCAGTTCGCTGAATTTTTAGAGCAAAACCCAGAGCTTCTGGCGTTACCGGAAATCGAACTGACGCCTTTGCAACACTTTGAAATGGCAGTGGCCCTGCGGCCCATCGCCGTGGACGTGCAGTTGGCCTTTGTCGATTTTCTCGAACGTAATGGCCAGCCAGAAGCGGCCTATGAGGTGCTCACCGGCGATGCGCTGAAATGGGTCAATAAGCGGCAAGATGGCTTTTGGCAAAACCGCGAACGGGTCTGCGCTCTGTTGATCCAGCGGGCCCAGGCGCGCCATGACCTGCCGGCGCTGGAAAAATTGGTGGCGACGGTGGACCCGCTGATTATTAATAAAGTGATGTGGGATTTACGTGCTGAAAAAACCGCGGTGACCAGTGCTTCGCCGAGTTTCTAGGCTCAGCGAAACCGCATGGATAAATCCACGGCCTGGCAGTGTTTGGTCAGGGCGCCAATGGAGACGAAATGGACGCCGGTCTCGGCAATGGCCACCAAGTCCGTCTCCGACTCGATGCCGCCGGAGGCCTCGAGTTTGATGGTGGCGGGCACCTGGCTGACGGCGTCGCGCATATCCGTCAGGGTAAAATTATCCAGCATGATCCAGTCGGGTTGGGCGATCAGCGCTTCCTGGAATTCCGGCATATTTTCGACTTCGACTTCGACCTTGCATCCCGGGTGTAGCTGGCGTGCCCGTTGAATGGCGCGAGTGATGGAACCGCAAGCTTGAATATGATTCTCCTTGATGAGGAATGCGTCAAATAAACCGATCCGATGATTCAATCCACCACCGCAGGCTACCGCATACTTTTGAGCCAGCCTTAGACCTGGCAGGGTTTTACGGGTATCCAACAGCCGGGTTTGAGTGTGCTTGATCAGATCGCTGTAGTGCCGGGTTCGGGTTGCGGTGCCCGAGAGGGTCTGCAGGAAGTTCAGGGCCGTGCGCTCGCCAGTTAATATTTGGCGCGCGTGACCTGTCACGGTAAACAGTAATTGATTCGGGGCAACCAGGTCGCCATCGTCCACTTGCCAGTCCAGGGTCAGGCTCGGGTCTAGCTGACGAAATACTTCCGTGACCCAGGGTCGACCGCAGATTACAGCCTTCTCGCGGGTGATCACGGCGGCGTTGGCGGTGGTCTCAATATCAATTAATTCTGCGGTAATATCGCCGGTGCCGCAGTCTTCAGCGAGTGCGCGGGCGACGGTGTCAACCAGGTCGGCGAATAAATCTTTGGTGGTATCCAGGTTTGGCATAATGATTATTCCAGGTATTGAGTCAGGGTCAGGGAATCGCCCCGCTGAATAAATTCGATTTGTTTCAGGGCACTCATGCCCAGCAAAATTTGTGAGGCTTGCATGGCCGGATTGATGCTGGCGCGCACATCAAACAGCGTAATAGCGCCAATGCTCAGTTCATCCAGTCGGGTTTCATAGACAGTGATGGGGCCATTGGCGGTCATGGCCCGCATAGGTCTGCCGCGGCTGATGTTCAATGATCCTGCTATTATCTCAGGGATAACCACGTCAGTGGCACCGGTATCCAGTAAAAACTCTGCTGGCTGGCGATTGATCGTGCCCGTTACCAGATAATGGCCAGCACGATTACGCGCCAGTTCCACCTGATGCTGGGCTTGGCTGCTGTGGCTGACGGGTAGCTGATTCGGGTTGCGCTGCCGGTCTTCGACGTCGGCAAAAAACATGGTCAGCAAGCCCATACCGACGGCGCAGGCCAGGATCATCATGCCACGTCCTAATGTTTGTGTTTCCATCAATTGCCTGCGAATCAGTCAGTGTTAGCAATGCAGGCGAGATTAACACATTACCGGGGTTCAGCGCCCGTGAGATGCCCGACTGTGTTAGAATATTTGCCATTATAAGGTAGGGCAAACAGAGCCTATGGAAATCGATCATGGCTGGCTAGATGCTGCCGAACCGCAGCCAAGCCCAAATTGCGATACGCGTCCGAGCGCTGAGATCAGCTTGATTGTCGTGCACGGTATCAGTCTGCCCGCCGGTCACTTCGGCAGCGCCTATGTGCCGGATTTATTTCTCAATCGGTTGGATGTTTGCGCCCATCCCGATTTCGCAGATTTGGTGGGGGTTTGTGTTTCCAGTCATCTGTTGATTCGTCGAGACGGCCAGTTAATCCAATTTGTGCCCTTTCACGAGCGGGCCTGGCACGCGGGTGAGTCGAGTTTTCGAGGCAGACCGGGGTGCAATGATTTTTCGGTGGGTATCGAACTGGAAGGCACTGATCACTCGGGTTACGACCTGAAGCAATATCAGCAACTGGCCGCTGTGTGTCGATTGCTGCTGGCAACCTGGCAGATTCCCGCGGATCATATTGTTGGCCACAGCGATATTGCGCCGGGCCGTAAAACCGATCCAGGACCCCAGTTCGACTGGGCTGAATTTCGTACCATGCTAGCGGCGGATCCCAGCGCTTTTGATTCTGTTCGTTAGCGGTTGAATGGGGCCTTGTATGAGCAGGTTTATGAGCACTTTTAGATAACACTTCATATTCGCATTACTATTAACTTTTTATCAGCGTTACAGTGAGTCTCTACAGTAGAGGTCAAGTATGAATTTCCTGGTGGTTTTAACCGTAGTGCTGGCCTATAAGAGTTGGCCGGGCAGACGCCTGCTGCGTGATAAAATTCCTTTTGCGGCTTATCAAAATTGGTTTTTGTCGCGCTCTCTTGCGCCCAATGCCCAGTACCTATTGTGTGTGGGGCTGCCCGTTGTTTTGGTGTTCGGCCTTGGCGTCATGCTGGCATCGGGGATATGGCACATCCTTTGGTTGTTGCTAGCACTGGTGGTACTCGGCTATTCCATTGGCAGCAACAACCTCATCCAGCGAGTCGCAAATCAAACTAAGTGGTTGCATGGACTGTCACGGGCTGAGCCAATGACGCAAGTGATTGTGGCGCAAAATCATTATATAGCCAAGACCACCTATGGGGTATTTCAGAGTATTTATCCCGTACTTTTCTGGTTTCTATTGATGGGTCCCGCTGGTGCATTAGCCTACGGTTTGAGCCGTACCTATCTGAAAAATCTAGAGCGTGATGACCCGCAACGTCAACTTGTTGAAACGGTGATGTATTGGATGGAGTGGTTGCCGGCACGCCTGACTGGTTTTATTTTTGCGTTGCTGGGTAACTTCGGTCGCTGCTTTGAAGCCTGGATCGCTGGGTTGTTCGACACGGGTCAGTCTCAATCTCACTTGTTGAGGTCGCTGCTTGGATTGGCTATTGCTGAAGCAGATTACCAATCGGTACAAACACTGCCAGAATTTGTGGCGCTTGCCGAGCATGATATGCAAAGCTCTCGCGACTTATTAGAGCGCACGCTGTTCGGCTGGCTGGGTCTGGCCGCTATTTTGGCGATCATCGGTTGGTAACTCACGGCTCAAAATATTGCACGGCAGGGCTTGGCCTGCTTTTATCCGTCGCGTTGATATTGTGGATGCCCGCCACGGCGGCTGCGACGCAGATCAACGTCAAGGATGATACGGGCCTCTGGGTCCATTTACCGCGCCCGGCTCAACGAATTGTCAGCCTGTCGCCGCATCTGACCGAGATGCTGTTTGAGTTGGGCGCTGGCGATCTAATTGTGGGCACCGTCAGCCACTCTGATTTTCCTGCCAGGGCCCAGCGGATTCCCAGAATTGGCGATGCCTTTTCTGTGAACGTGGAAGCCGTAGTGGAGCTGGCGCCAGATATTATTATCGCTTGGCAAACCGGGGGTGCTAATCGGGCATTGCAAAAACTCAGGAGCCTGGGCTATCCGATCTATATTAATGAAGCCCCAAGCCTTGAGTCGATTGCTGCCTCGGCGCGCAAGATAGCCCGTCTTGTTGGTCAGGAACGCCGCGGTGGCGAACTTGCGGATGAGTTTTTGACACGATTGGCGGGGTTGCGCCAAAGGCCAGATAGAGCCCGCGTGTTCTTTCAAATTTCAGACGAGAACCTGTATACGGTCAATCGTACTCATCTGATCGGTCAGGCGTTGTCTTTGTGCGGGGGCGCGAATATATTTGCTGAAGTCTCGACCCAGGTTCCACTGGTGAGCCAAGAGTCGGTGCTCAGCGCTAATCCTGCCGTCATATTCTATACCCGCTTGCCAGGCGATAGAGACGGTGTCTGGGTCGGTCGTTGGTCTTCGATGTTGGTTGACGCACGCCTGATTGCCATCGATCCAAACGTCATTTCTCGCCCCAGTTTACGCATGTTAGACGGCGTCGAGTTGATCTGTAACGGTATCGTTGGGAATTAGTGGTTCAGTTGGCGTTGGACTAACTGTAAGATGTTTTGATAATCAGCTGATCTTGATTGGCATCAGTGTCAGCGTCAGGAGAAAATCATGGCCACGGACACAATATTGAACGACGAAGATCCGTTAGAAACTCAGGAATGGGTTGAAGCGATTCTCTCGGTACTCGAGACTCAAGGCGCTGATCGTGCCCAGTATTTGTTGCAGCGCCTGTCGAGCAAGATTACAGAAACTGGCGGCCAGTTGCCCTACGCCATCAATACCCCCTATCGCAACACCATTCCTGTTGCTAATGAAGCGCGCATGCCTGGCGACTTGTTTATGGAGCGGGGTATACGCTCACTCATTCGTTGGAACGCTATGGCGATGGTGATGCGAGCCAACTTGGGAGATAGCACTTTAGGTGGTCACATCTCCAGTTTTCAATCGAGCGCGACCCTGTACGATGTGGGTTTTAACTATTTTTTCCGTGCCAGAAACGCAGACCACAAGGGTGACCTGTTGTATATCCAGGGTCACAGTGCACCAGGCATTTATGCCAGGTCATACCTTGAGGGTCGCTTGAATGAGGAGCAGCTGGATAAATTTCGCCAGGAAGTTGATGGCGATGGCTTGTCGTCGTACCCGCATCCTTGGTTGATGCCGGAGTACTGGCAATTTCCCACAGTTTCCATGGGCTTGGGTCCTCTACAGGCGATCTATCAGGCCCATGTTATGAAATACCTGAGCCAACGAGGCTTGTCTGATGCGGGTGACCGCAAGGTCTGGTGTTTTGTTGGTGATGGTGAGATGGACGAGCCAGAATCACAAGGCGCCATTGCTCTGGCGGGCCGGGAAAATCTCGACAATTTGATTTTTGTGATCAATTGCAATCTCCAGCGCCTTGATGGCCCAGTGCGCGGCAATGGCAAAATCATTCAAGAGCTCGAGGGGGTTTTTCGCGGCGCCGGCTGGAATGTTATTAAGGTGGTGTGGGGACGTCTCTGGGACCCGCTGTTGAAAAAAGATAAGTCGGGCCTGCTGCAGCAGCGAATGGACGAGGCTGTGGATGGCGAGTACCAAAATTATAAGAGCCACGACGGTGCTTATACCCGCGAGCATTTTTTCGGTAAATACCCCGAGTTGCTGAAAATGGTCGAAGATATGACCGATGAAGATATCTATCGCCTGAATCGTGGTGGCCATGATCCCTATAAGGTGTTCGCGGCTTACGCGGCTGCTACCAAACACAAGGGTCAACCTACGGTGATTCTTGCCAAGACCGTCAAGGGTTACGGCTTAGGCCTCGCCGGTGAAGCGCAAAATATTTCGCATTCAGTCAAAAAATTGGATATTGAAGCGCTGAAGAAATTTAGAGATCGCTTTGATATTCCCCTGCCTGATGCTGAGTTGGAGAAGGTTCCCTACTATCGACCACCTGCTGACAGCGCTGAGATGCGCTATCTTCGCGGTCGTCGAGAGGCCCTTGGCGGCTCATTGCCAAGCCGCAACCCAGAATTCGAAGCATTGGAAGTGCCAGGTTTGAGTTCGCTCGAGGCGGTGACGAAGGGTACCGGCAAGCGTGAAATTTCAACTACGATGGCCTTTGTTCGGATTCTCTCGAGTTTGATCAAAGACAAGCACATCGGCCAGCGGATTGTGCCAATCGTGCCTGATGAAGCCCGAACATTTGGCATGGAAGGGATGTTTCGCCAACTGGGAATCTATTCGTCGGTGGGCCAATTGTATGAGCCCACTGACACCGGTCAGGTGATGTATTACCGTGAGACGAAAGATGGTCAGGTGATGGAGGAGGGGATCAATGAAGGCGGCGCCTTCGCTGCCTGGTTGGCAGCGGCAACGTCCTATACTAATAATGACTGTCCGCTGGTGCCGTTCTATGTCTTTTATTCCATGTTCGGCTTTCAGCGAGTAGGAGACTTGTGTTGGGCAGCAGGAGATCTGCAGGCTCGAGGTTTTCTGATCGGTGCAACCTCCGGACGAACAACTCTGAACGGCGAAGGTTTGCAGCATCAGGATGGGCACAGTCATATTTTGGCGGGCACGGTACCTAATTGTGTCACGTACGACCCGACCTATGCTTATGAGCTGGCCGTGATTATTCAGCATGGTTTGGAAGAGATGTATGTTAAAAAATTGGCCAAGTACTATTACATTACTGTGATGAATGAGAACTATGCCCAGCCTACCATGCCCGCAGGATGTGAGGAGGGCATTATCAAGGGTCTGTATCGACTGCAGGGTAATATTAAAAAGACCAGCAAGAAGGCGGTACAGCTACTCGGATCAGGTACGATCCTCAGGGAGGTCATTGCCGCCGCCGAGCTACTCAAGCAGGAATTCGATATTGATTCAGATGTTTGGAGTGCAACCAGCTTCAATGAGCTGCGACGCGAAGGCCTGGCAACGGCGCGTTGGAATATGCTGCATCCAGAAGAGCAGCCACGCATCAGTTATGTGGAGCAGTGTTTGGGTGGGGCCAAAGGGCCAGTTATCGCATCGACGGATTATGTGAAGAGTTACGCCGATCAGATCCGTGAGTTCGTTCCTGCCCACTATTCGGTGCTGGGTACCGACGGTTTTGGGCGGAGCGATTCCCGAGAGCGGCTTCGGCACTTCTTTGAGGTCGACCGGTATTTTGTTGTAATTGCCGCCTTGAGCGCGCTGGTCAATGAAAATTTGCTGCCATCCTCGGTCGTGAGTGATGCCATCAAAAAATTCAATATCAACCCAGAAAAACCTAACCCGGCTGTTTCATAGGAACTCCAAGACATGACGATTCAAGTGACAGTTCCTGATGTAGGGGAGGCCGGTGAGGTCGAAGTCATTGAGGTGCTGGTGGCAGTGGGTGATATCGTCCGTAAAGATGATTCGCTGGTGGTGCTTGAGTCAGACAAAGCCAGTATGGAGATTCCATCACCCTATGCGGGCAAAGTGGTCACCATCGCCGTGAAGGAAGGTGACTCAGTCGAAGAAGGGTCGCTTATCGTTGAGCTGGATGTTGAAACGGCTACCGATGTCGACGCGAGTGCAGCGACAAGTGCTGCGACGAATGTGAAGGCTGCGGCCGAAACGCCCAGTAAAAGTTTATCGGTCGAGCCGCCAGCGCCCGTGACATCACCGGCAGCAGCAAAGGCCAAGAGTGCTGAAACAACTGCTGACATTCCAGCTGAAGTACCATCTGAAGTACCAACTAAAGTACCGGCAACAACCCCAGACAGCGGCGAGTCGCTGGAGCAGTTAGTGGTCGTGCCTGATGTAGGTGATGCCGGCGAGGTCACGGTGACTGAGTTGCTGGTCAAGTTAGGGGATGTGGTTGCCGCGGATGATTCTATTCTCGTGCTTGAATCTGATAAGGCCAGTATGGAAATTCCGTCGCCCTTTGCCGGTGAAGTGGTTGAGATACTGGTTGTAGACGGCTCTGTGGTGAGTGAGGGTGACCCCCTGATCAAACTTCGGACCACGCAGCATGTGCTTGCCGCCACAGTTCAGTCAGGTGACGAGCAGGCGGCAGTGCCCGTCGGTGCTGCCACTGACGCTGGCAAAGTTGCTGGAAAAGATGTTGAAAAGGTTGTTGAAAAGATTGTTGAAAAGGCGGCTGAACCGGCTGGCGAGAAGCTTGTCAGGCACGCCGCTATTGTTCCAGCCGCTGAGGCGGTGAGTGACGAGAAAATACACGCCGGGCCCGCTGTTCGAAAACAGGCCCGAGAATATGGCGTGAACCTGGCCCAATTGACCGGTACCGGACAGAAGGGTCGAATACTCAAGGAAGACGTTCAGGCGTACGTCAAGGAGCAGCTTCAGTCTCGAACAGGCGTTCAAGCTAAATCTGAAATCGTGACCACCGGTAGTGGCATACCTCCGATACCCCTGATTGATTTTAGTAAGTTCGGTGAGATCGAACTGCGACCCTTATCTAGAGTCCGACGGAGTAGCGCCCGTAACCTGCATCGCAGTTGGTTGAATGTAGCCCATGTCACCCAGTTTGATGCAGCGGATATCACTGACCTTGAGGTCTTCCGTAAAGCGCAAAACCTGGAGCTAGCCGGAGCCGGTGACAAGCTGACGCCATTGGCGTTTCTGATCAAGGCATGTGTCCACGCACTGATCAAGTACCCGCAGTTTAATTCTTCGATCGATCCGGACTATCAACACCTGACCCTGAAGAAATATTACAACATTGGTATTGCTGTGGAGACCCCCGATGGCTTGGTGGTGCCGGTTGTAGTAGACGCTGGCAAGAAGGGGGTGGTTGAGTTGGCGCGAGAGTCGGCGCGCCTGGCCGGCCAGGCGCGAGACAAGAAGCTGCCCTTGGATGCCATGCAAGGCGCAACATTTACCATCTCCAGTCTCGGTGGTATCGGCGGAACCGCATTTACGCCTATCGTCAATGCACCTGAGGTGGCGATTTTGGGCGTTTCTCGTTCATCAATGGAGCCGGTTTGGGACGGTCAAGCATTTGTGCCGCGGATGCTGTTGCCCCTTTCGCTATCGTATGATCATCGGGCGATCGATGGCGCTGAAGCGGCCAGATTTACCCATTATCTGACCCAGGTGTTAGGCGATATGCGCCGACTGATCCTCTAGGCTTGAGGCTGTCTGGGTGATACTGACAGCCTGGCTTAAGCCTGTTCAGATGAGATCTTTCTGCCAGAGCACTTCATTGACACCTTGGCTTTTTGCCGTGTAGCGCGCGGCAACAAACAGGTAGTCTGACAGCCGATTTAGATATTTCAGACCTTCTTCGTTGATGGTCGTATCAAGCGCGAGCGTGACGATGTCGCGTTCAGCCCGACGACAGATACTCCGAGCCATATGAAAGGTTGCGATCAAGCGTGAACCACCTGGGAGTATGAAATTCTCCAATGGTGCGAGGTCGGCATTCAGTTCGTCTAAGCGGATCTCAATGTCCGTCACATGCTTGGCTGCGATAATGCGAAAATCTGGAATCGACAACTCGCCGCCTAGGTCGAAGATTCGGTGTTGGCTGTAACGCAAAAATTCACCAATCGGCTGAATCCCCGCGTGTTGTTGGTCAATAATCTCTTCAATCAACAAGCCGAGGATGCTGTTAAGTTCGTCGACGCTGCCCATCGCTTGTACGCGCGGTGCATTCTTTTTAACTCGATTGCCGTCGCCCAGTCCTGTTTCACCAAGATCTCCTGTGCGCGTATAAATTTTGCTGAGGCGTTTCCCCATGGGTTGTTTTCTCCTTTAGGGTGTCAGGTGTTTAACTAGTATTTTGTCAGACTCGAAAGCGTTGTCTAAATTCTGTTGAGCGGTGCGGATAATGACCTGAACGTTTGGTGGCCCAGAGTGGGCCTCGCTGGCACAAATGCTCATGCCGATGTTGGCGGGTAAATAACCCACGGGCGTATTATAACTTTTCAGGTTCACCCCATCGTAAATGCGTTGGTAGGACTGTGCGCTGCATTGCTCGATAGACGGTTGGATCAGCACGAGCGCAAATCGACCTGGCTCGAAATAAGTGACAATATCCATAGGTCTGACGAGTTGCTGAATTTTTTTGGATACGGCAATAATTAACTGATCGGCCATTTTTTGGTCATATTGAGCGATGACATCCGGGTAGTTTTCAACGCTGACCATCAAAAAGCAGACCGCGCCACCCCGGGATTCAATCTGTCGAACGCTATCACTGAGGGTCTGCTCAGCAAGGCGACGATTGCCCAGTCCCGTGAGGGGATCAATCAATTGATTTTGCTCCAAGACAGTACAACGGGTCTGCAAATCTCGTGTCTCGGTCGTCAGATTATTGATGGTAGATGCGGCCCTGGCGCCAGCCTTAATTTGCTGGGCCAGCATACGCAGTTGTTCTGGTTGGTCATCAACCGGGATAAAAGCATCAACACAAGCTTCAAGACCATTCAGTACCGCTGCGTTTGGATGTTTACCGACGATAATGAGATAGCTAAAATGCTGCCGGTCCGCATTGATCTCTTGAATAGCCTCCGCGATTTCAATGTCGCTCATGTCGTCGAGGGGGCTTTGGATGATGATGACGTGGGCTGGGTTTTCTTCCAGGCCCTGGAGTGCCTTTACTGCGCCCTTGTAGACCTGTTTGGCGCTACAGTCAGTGAGAGCATCCGCAAACAGATGCTCGTCTGATTCGCGATTGAGGATAATGGCCACTGGTTGTTTTAACATGGTTGCGACCGCTCGAATCTATTCTGATATGCTGGAATGTAGGAGCGGTCATTGTAGATAACTTGGAGGTAAATAGACATGCCATCTTTTGACGCTGTATCGGAAGTGGATTTACAGGAAGTGAATAACGCGGTGGATCAGGCCAATCGTGAGCTTTCGACTCGATTCGACTTCAAGGGTGTTAATGCTAGATTTGAGCGTAAGGACAACGAGGTGACCATGACTGCCGAGGCTGATATTCAGTTAGAGCAGATGTTGGACATACTCCGCTCCAAGCTGATCGCCCGGAAGGTTGATGTCAAGGTGCTGGAAGTCAAGGACCGGACGGCTAGAGGCAAGTTGCTTCACCAGGTTGTCTTGGTCAAGCAGGGCATTGACATCGATCTTGCTCGAAAAATAGTCAAGTTGATCAAAGATCGAAAAATGAAGGTGCAAGCGGCTATTCAGGGTGAGAAAGTCCGGGTGACTGGTAAAAAGCGCGATGATCTGCAACAGGTGATGGCGTTATTGCGTGAAAACGAGCTAGAAATGCCGCTGCAATTTGATAATTACAGAGAGTAGCCGAGCGACAGTTCATATGAGCCTAATTGACAGCCAAGAACGCAGTTTCCGGCGTGGATAAACCGAGCCCTCAACAAAGCCATTTTGGTGATCCGCAGCTTAGTTGGCGTGAGGTGATCTCGATCTATCGCAATCCCCGTGTGATAGCCATGGCCTTTTTGGGATTTTCTGGCGGCCTGCCGTTCCTGCTGGTTTTTTCCACACTGAGCGCCTGGTTGCGAGAGGCGGAGGTCAGCCGATCAACCATTGGCTTTTTTGCCTGGGTCGGTATTACCTATTCCATTAAGGTTTTTTGGGCGCCGGTGGTGGATCGTCTGCGACTTCCCGTGATCGGTGCTTTGGGCCGGCGACGTTCTTGGATTTTGGTTGCCCAGGTTGGTATCGCGCTGGGATTGCTGGGCATGTCGATGATCGGTGCCCAGGATTTGCTGCTGTTGTCAGTGTTTGCCGTGCTGGTAGCATTTTCGTCGGCGACCCAGGATATTGCCATCGATGCCTATCGTATTGAGGCGGTGGCTGATCGTTATCAGGGTGCCATGTCGGCGGCATATATTTTCGGCTATCGCGTGGCCTTGCTAGTGGCCGGTGCAGGTGCATTTTATCTGGCGGAGTATCTGGGCTGGACTCTGGCTTACCAGGTGATGGCTGGGTTGATGCTGATTGGTATCATCACAGTGTTGTTCATCCGGGAGCCGGCGGCGAGCGGCATGGTAGAGCAGATTGCTGACGATCAGATCGTCAGGGCGTATCTGGCGAAACGCGGGTATTTGCCGCTCAGAGTCCAGGGCACCCTGACCTGGTTCTTGTCTGCAGTGGTTTTTCCCTTTGTCGATTTTTTTAAACGCAACGGACGTTTTGGGCTGGTTGTTCTGCTCTTTATCGCTGTTTTTCGCCTGAGTGATATTGCCATGGGGATCATGGCGAATCCCTTTTATCTGGATATGGGCTACAGCAAAACGGATATCGCTAACGTGGCCAAGGTGTTTGGCTTTTTTATGACCATTGCGGGTTCAGCGCTCTGTGGTGTGCTGGTGGTCAAGTGGGGCATATTGCGGCCGCTGCTGATGGGCGCGGTGGCCGTGGCTGTGACCAATTTGTTGTTTGCGCTGCTGTCGACGCTTGAGCCCAGTTTGACCGGCTTGGCGATCGTGATCAGCGCGGATAATATCAGTGGCGGGTTTGCTGCCACGGCATTTATTGCCTACCTCTCCAGCCTCACTAACCGCGCCTATACAGCCACTCAGTATGCGCTCTTCAGCTCCCTGATGACCTTGCCGGGCAAGTTTATCAGCGGTTTCTCAGGGGTTATCGTCGACGGCTGGGGTTACCTGCCCTTTTTCATTTTCGCCAGCGTGATCGGAATTCCGGCTATTTTGTTGGTGATACTACTGATTAGGCGCGATAAGGCGTCATCGGCCACTCAGTAAATTCGCAGGACTGTCAGCCCCTATGGCTGCCACTGGTAAGTCCGCAAACTCACTCGATGATTGGCAACGGCGACACCCTCGTTGGCTAAGTGCTGATATTGGCGGGTAGGATTCGGATTGGATATCTCGCCCCGGCTATTTACCACTCGATGCCAAGGCAGACGAGTCTCTGCGGGCAGTCGAGCGAGTATACGGCCCACAAGCCGGGCTTGTTGAGGCAGCCCGGCAAGGCGAGCGATTTGTCCGTAGGTGGCGACCCTTCCGGCAGGAATGCTGGCAACCAGCTGCCAGACTAGTGCTTCAAGCTGTGCTGTTGGCGTCATCTGCTTGTTTGTCACAGTCTGAAGTTACCTCTGCGTGACGGAAGATGAAAATATATTTGGGCTGTCGGGTTGACTCTCAACAATTCGCCCATATTATTAGCACTCCAAAAGGGAGAGTGCTAATAAATCGCCCCACGCCACAGAAATAGTGGGTTTGCCATCATGCTAACAGTCTGTTTGATCAGGGCTGTTTGACCAGAATGGTTCAGGCCTGGCATCAGCTCTGGTGCGTACAAGGCGATAGTTTAGTTATTTTTATATTGTTCCACAAATAGCAGTGCTGGTTCGGCGCGCGCTATTTGATCCAGAAATGGGAGAAATGAATGAATATCCGTCCATTGCAAGATCGTGTGGTTGTCCGCCGCATGGAAGAAGAAACCAAATCAGCCGGCGGGATTGTGTTGCCAGGTTCAGCTACAGAAAAGCCATCCAGGGGCGAAGTCCTTGCGGTCGGTCCAGGTAAGAAGAAGGAAGATGGCGGTCTCGTGCCCGTAGACTTGAAAGCAGGCGACAAGGTTCTCTTCGGTCAGTACTCCGGCAGCACCGTGAAAGTTGATGGGGAAGAGCTCCTTATCATGAGTGAAAGCGAAGTGTTTGGCGTAATCGAGTAAGACGACCAGCATTAACCATCCAAGATATTGAGGAATTAAGAATATGACAGCTAAAGACGTAAAATTCGGTGATTCTGCGCGTCAACGCATGCTGGCTGGTGTGAACTTGCTGGCCGACGCTGTAAAGGTCACGCTAGGTCCCAAAGGCCGAAATGTCGTTCTCGACAAGTCTTTTGGAGCACCCACAGTGACCAAAGACGGTGTTTCTGTTGCGAAAGAAATTGAGTTGAAAGACAAGTTTGAAAACATGGGCGCCCAGATGGTCAAGGAAGTTGCTTCTCAGACTTCTGATGTTGCCGGTGACGGAACAACCACAGCGACAGTGCTGGCCCAAGCTATTCTGAACGAAGGCTTGAAATCAGTGGCTGCCGGTATGAACCCAATGGACCTCAAGCGCGGCATCGACAAGGCTGTGGCAGTTGCCGTAGCTGAAATCAAGAAGCTGGCCGTACCTTGCAGTGATAGCAAGACCATCGCCCAGGTCGGTAGCGTTTCAGCCAACAGTGACACTCAAGTCGGTGACATCATTGCTGAAGCTATGGACAAGGTTGGTAAGGAAGGCGTGATCACGGTTGAAGAAGGCACCGGCCTGGAAAACGAGCTAGACGTCGTCGAAGGCATGCAGTTTGATCGTGGCTACCTTTCGCCCTACTTCATCAATAATCAGGAAAGCATGAGCGCCGAACTGGAAGAGCCTTATATCCTGTTATTTGATAAGAAAATCTCTAACATCCGCGACATGTTGCCAATTCTGGAAGCCGTTGCCAAATCAGGCAAGCCGTTACTGGTTATTGCTGAAGACGTTGAAGGCGAAGCATTAGCCACGTTGGTTGTGAACAACATGCGCGGTATCGTTAAAGTGGCTGCTGCCAAGGCACCAGGTTTTGGCGATCGTCGTAAGGAAATGCTGCAGGACATCGCTATTTTGACCGGTGGGACTGTGATTTCTGAAGAAGTGGGTTTGTCGCTGGAAAGCGCCACCATTGATGACCTTGGTCAAGCCAAGCGTGTCAGCCTGACAAAAGAAGCCACCACGTTGGTTGATGGCGCTGGCGTTTCTGCCGACATCGAAGCGCGAGTTAATCAGATCCGTACTCAAATCGAAGACACTTCTTCTGATTACGATCGTGAGAAGTTGCAAGAACGCGTAGCCAAGTTGGCCGGCGGTGTTGCAGTGATCAAGGTTGGCGCGGCGACTGAAGTCGAAATGAAAGAGAAGAAAGCTCGAGTCGAGGATGCTCTGCATTCAACCCGCGCGGCTGTTGAAGAAGGCATCGTTCCTGGCGGTGGTGTTGCATTGATTCGTGCAATGCAGGTTCTGGAAGGTATGAAGGGCGACAATGAAGATCAAACTGTGGGCATCAATCTGCTACGTCGTGCCATGGAAGCGCCTATGCGTCAGATCGTCACTAACGCCGGTGCGGAAGCGTCAGTAGTGGTTGACAAAGTTAAGAGCCTGAAAGGTTCTGAAGGCTATAATGCAGCGAGCGGTGAATACGGCGACATGATCAAATTCGGTCTGCCAGATCCCGCGAAAGTCACGCGTACAGCGCTTCAAGCAGCCGCGTCAGTGGCCGGTTTGATGATCACCACTGAATGCATGATCAGCGACATCGTCGAAGAAGGCGGTGCTGGTGGTATGCCAGACATGGGTGGCATGGGTGGTATGGGTGGTATGGGTGGTATGGGCGGCATGATGTAAAACTGCTCTGTTACAGGCGCCACCTAGGTGCGCGCCTGGTTCCCAAATAAAAAAGCCTCGCGATTGCGGGGTTTTTTTTTGCCTTTTAGTAACAGAATTGATGGATGTTGAGGCTGTCATTGATGCGCCACTGACGCTGTCGACGGGGGGGCAAGTTAGGCGGTGATGTCGGCCGGGCAAGTAAGGCCTGTTGATGCGTGATCATTTGTGGCGCCTAGTGGCGATGCAAAGTCGGCACGCTTGGTTTAGACTCTCAACTCGAATTTTAAACCATAAGCTGGAGAAGCAATGAAAGGCAGCGTCCATTACGAAACCCGCGGTCAAATCGCGTTACTGAGTATTGATAATCCACCTGTTAACCCCTTGAGCTCTGGGGTTCGTCAAGGCCTTGCCGACGGCGTGACTAAAGCCCTCGCTGATGACGACATCAAAGCGGTTGTCATAACCGGTATGCACAGAGCATTTATTGCCGGCGCCGATATCAGTGAATTCGGTGCTGCGGCGACTCAGGGTGTGAGTCTCGGCGAAGCCATGCGCCAGATGGAAACCAGTACTAAGCCGATTATCGCCGCGATTAATGGCACAGCCTTTGGCGGCGGATTAGAAGTTGCTCTATGTTGTGACTATCGAATTGCGTCACCCACTGCGCCACTAGGACTGCCTGAAGTCAAGCTGGGCTTGCTGCCGGGTGCTGGTGGTACTCAGCGTTTACCACGATTGATTGGTGCCGAAGCTGCGATCCAGGCCATTGTTTCTGGCGCGCCGATCATGGCGCCTGCGGCATTAAAGCTAGGTATCATTGATCGCGTGGCCGAAGGAAACATTGTCGACGCAGGTATCGCCTATGCGGAAGAGATAGTCGCCGCCGGTGGCGCGACCCGCAAGATCAGAGATTTAGAGGACGTCATCAGCAAGGATCGTGGAAATACTGCGGTGTTTGAGAAGGCGCGAGCTCAACTTAACAAGACTCATCGTAATCAGTTCGCACCAGAACAAATTGTGAAATGCGTAGAAGCCGCTGTCAATGCCAAGACCTTCGATGAGGGTATGGCTGCCGAGGGCAAGTTCTTTGCCGAATGCATGAAAGATCCGCAGCGGGAGGCGTTAATTCATATTTTCTTCGCCGAAAGAGCCGCGAATAAGATTCCCGGTCTGGGGAAGGACATGCCGCTGATCGAGATCAATAAGGGTTCTGTGATTGGTGCTGGCACCATGGGTGGCGGTATCGTCATGTGTTTCGCCAATGCCGGCATTCCTGTGCGAATGTATGATAACGATGCGGCGAATTTGCAGCGTGGCCTCAAGGTGATCGAGGGTAACTATGCGCGCACTGTGTCCAAGGGGCGTCTGTCACAGGCAGATATGGACAAGCGCATGGCGCTGATTACGCCGACCGAAAATTTTGATGACCTAGGCGATGGCGATATCGTGATTGAAGCCGTCTATGAAAATCTGGATTTGAAGAAAGAGATCTTCGGCAAGCTCGACAAAGTGATGAAGCCCGGTGCTATCCTGGCGACTAATACCTCTGGTCTGGACGTTGACGCGATTGCGGCCATGACGACTCGTCCGGATCATGTTTGCGGCATGCACTTTTTCAGTCCAGCTAATGTTATGCGCCTGCTTGAGGTTGTTCGAGGTAAGGATTCATCACCTGCTGTGCTGGGTACCGCCATGGCGCTGGGTAAGCGTCTGGGTAAGGTGTCTGTAGTTGCCGGTAATTGCCCGGGTTTCATTGGTAACAGAATGCTCGGTGGTTACACCCGCCAGGCCAGTATGATGATTCTTGAAGGCGCAACACCCGCTCAGGTCGATAAAGTGATCTATGACTTTGGTTTGGCCATGGGTCCCTTCACCATGAACGATATGGTAGGTCTGGATCTCGGCTGGCGCGCTCGCAAAATGATGGGTGGCAGTAATGAAGTTACCGCCCGCATCCCGGATGCCTTGTGTGAGCTTGACCGCTACGGCCAGAAGAATGGTAAAGGTTATTACCAGTATGCGGAAGGCGACAGAACACCACGTCCAGATCCCGAAGCGGATGCGGTCATCCAAAAGGTGGCGAGCGAGCTGGGCTATACGCCTAAAAACTTCACGGATGAAGAGATTCTGAAACGCTGCATGTACCCATTGATCAATATCGGTGCCAAGTTGCTGGAAGAAGGTCACGCCTTGCGAGCCAGTGATATCGATACGGTTTACGTCAACGGCTATGGTTTTCCGACCTATATCGGTGGTCCCATGTGGTTTGCGGATACCAAAGGGTTGGCGAATGTCTTAGCGGACATCAAACGTTTCTATGAAGAGACGGGTGATTCAGTCTTCAAGCCATCGGCACTGCTGGAAAAGCTGGCAGCTGAAGGCAAAACCTTTGCTCAGCTTGATGCTGCTGCATGATCAAATTCGGCTCCTGCTTAGGCAGGGGCCGCTTTTTTTGACCCTCAAGTTTTTTGACCCGCAAGATAGCACACACCCACCTTGTGTTTTCCCACTCGAATATTCTGGTTCAATTGATTAAGCTCTGGTAGTCAGCGCAGGTCATCGTTGCTGATTTTCTCAAAACAGGCGTTGAATGAGGAGTAGGGAAAAATGGCTTACGTTGAGAATGCTACGGTCCATGATGCTGATTCCCATGTCATGGAGCTGCCTGGCACCATAAATGAATATCTAGAGGCCAAATACCGCGATCAATTTCTAATGGCCACCCGCCATGGCACGGAAGTCGAGAGCTGGGTTCAGGATGCTGTGAATCTGCAACAAAGTGCGGATTTCAGGGCAGGCGATGCGGATAATATCCTGTTACGAAAAAACTATCAGGCGCTGGGTTCATTCCGCAATCAGGATCGATCAAAGGCCCTGGATCTGCTTGGTTTTACCTCTCAATTGGTGTTTACCACCACCGCCCTGAGCAATTATGGGTTGGAACACGGTGATCATCCAGCACTCGCCATTGCGTCAGCGCGGGCTCACAATCGAATGATGGCGGATTTTTGTGCCGTCGACCGACGTTTATTGGCCACCGGCTATGTGCCCCTAGTTGATGTTAATGCAGCAGTAGATGTTGCCCGGGAAGCACTGCAACTGGGCTGTAAGGCGCTGGTGATCCCCTCACGTTGCCCCGCGCATCATTCACCCAGTCATATCGGTTTCGATAGCCTGTGGGCGCTCGCGCAAGAGGCTGGCGTGCCGATCCTGTTTCACGTTGGAGGTGAAGAAAAAATGGCGCCAGCCTACTTCGAGAACGGCCTACCACGGGTTAAGGATTTCCACGGTGGCGATGAAAATTTCACAGCTGCAAGTTTTATGACAATCCCCTTGGCGCTCTGGCAAACCATGTCCATGCTGGTCATTGACGGGGTGTGTGATCGGTTTCCACAGTTGAAGTTTGGTGCCATAGAGCTTGGTGCATCGTGGGTGCCGAGCTGGATGAGATTTCTGGATGCGGGTTTTGATGCCTTTCGCAAGGGCGAAGAGCGGCTGCAGAAGCTCAAGTCTCGACCCAGTGAGATCCTCCAGCGCCAATTTCGAGTGACGCCATACCCACACGAAGACACTGGCTGGATTATCCAAAATAGCAGTGAAGATATGTGCCTGTTCTCATCAGACTTCCCCCACGTTGAGGGTGGTCGTAACCCATTAAAACGCTTCAACGACTCCTTGGAGGGGTTGTCGGCAGCGACCCAAGGTAAGTTCTTTCGGGACAATTTCATCGATCTCATGGGTCGAGGTTTGGATACAGACTTGCATGATCATCCCGACACTCAGCTAGCTAAAGTGTGAGCGATCTGCTGCCAGTCTGACCGGCCTATTAGCGCTGTGGTTTATGCAACGGGAGACTTAAATCCGCTGGGCTTGAGGGTGAGCACTGAACAGTCAACGGTATCGAGTACCTTTTCAGCGGTGTTGCCGATTAAGAAACCGGGAATACCCGTACGCGACATGGTACCCATGACCAATAAGTCGATCTTATGGTCCTTGACGAATTTGGGGATCACGACCTCTGCATGACCTTTCTCAAGGTGTTGGGACATGGCGCCATTAACCGGTAAATCAGGAGTGCCCTGAATGAGGGCTCGAAGGCTGGCACGGCTATTGTCCTTGAGCATTTTCATCATATTGGCGTATTCCTGACGGCTAATCAGGGTACGCACGTGTGGTTCAAAATTAGGCTGCCAGACGTTAAGTACATGCAGGTCGGATTTTTCAAGTTGGGCCAAACCAGCAGAAAGATTAAGAATCTGCCCGGCTAATTGTTTTGCTTCTGATGTTTCAGTCAGATCCACCGCAGCGAGAATGGTATCAATACGTTTTTTTCTACTCGGTTTGATAATCCACACGGGGCAAGGACACTTACGTAGCAGGCTGATGTCTGTGTTACCGAACAGGGTTGCCGCAACGGCATTGTGTTTGTTGGCAGATTTTACTAACAGATCGAAACGTTTCTGGATGATGGTCTGGATTACGCCAATATAGTTTTTACCGGCGGTCACATAAATTTTGATAGGTAGTGTGCCGCTCTGAGGCGTTAGCTCTTTGACCAGTAATTCCAAAGCTGTTTTGCGCTCTTTGATCAATGCTTGCTGAAGCCGCTTGAGTGTCGGCTTGAGTCTCACATCATTGGAATCCACCTCCGCCACCACGTCCATAACTGTCAGTGAAGCTTTATTGTGCAGCGCCAGTTCGGCGGCGCGCTGTAAGGCGATTTTTTCACCTTTTGCGCCGTCAGCAAAAAAAAGGATCTTCTTGAATGTATTCATTTGGCAGAACTCCGGGGAAAGGTTTTTAGCGCGGTGGTAAAGGCGTCTAGTAATGCAACAGACGCTTTGCCGGTATGCATATATTCGCCAGGACCAACGTCATGGATCCGGTGCAGTTGTCCGGACCAAATTATTGGCTCTGCGCCGGTTTCTCGCACCTCAATCACAATTTTGGCTAAGAATCTTAGAGAGTTGCCGGTGGCAATGCGCTCGTCAAAATCGTCACTGGTTTCATCGAGGCTAAGGTTTTCCTGTTCGTACCGAAGTACGACGGCCAGGTCGGCAGCGTCCTCTTGGAGATCCAATCCATGACTTGCGAAGGCCACGGCGAAATTGCTGACCATAATGGGACCGAGAAAAGCCGGCATGTCGCTGGTGGATACCGAGAACGTCTGGTACTGCCCCGCTGGGCAACAGATCAATACGCGGGTACCGATGCCCGCAGGTTGGGTTGAACAACTAGCAACAAAGAGCGAAAGCAGGCAGATTAAGTAGAGACGGCGATGCATGAGTCGATAGTGGTTAAGGCTCAATCGGTTCACGTTGGATTCCAGTTCAAATGTTCAACGTTCCGCCTAATTGGCGAATGCTGCCATGATCAACGTCAATCTAACGACTGTAAATGCGTCTGCAGGTCTTGCGAACCACCCGGGGTCCTGAGCAAATCTGTTGCTTGTGGGATATCGTGTAAGCCTCGTCGCGTCTGGGCTGAGTGTCTTTGACCGGTTCTCTAGACAGAGTCTGGCGTCGCGCCATTGCAGGCCATAAAGGCGAGACTAGTAAAGGTAATAGTGTTTCAAAAATATCAATGTTATCATCGCGCTACGAAAAGAAAATCAACCTATCCTGCAATAAAAAGTGGGTACAACCCAAGAATGAACTAGAGAGGGCTTCAATGGACAACATCACATTGTTTACCGCGGGCGGAATAGATTATTTGTTTAGATGGGGACATTTCCTGGCTGGCGTAACCTGGATTGGGTTGCTGTACTATTTCAATTTTATTCAAGGCGAGTATTTCAAAGAAGCAGATGCTGCACATCGCTCTGGCGCTATTCAAAAGCTGGTGCCGCGGGCTCTTTGGTGGTTTAGATGGGGTGCGATGTTTACATTCCTGACCGGCGTTGTGTTGTTGGGCAACCGGCACCAGGGGCTGACGTTGGACATTGGTATTGGCGCGACGTTGGGTACCATCATGTTTTTGAATGTTTGGATGATTATCTGGCCGAATCAAAAGATCGTCATTGCTTCAGCAACCCAGGTTGCACAAGGTGGTGAAGCGCTTCCAGAGGCCGCAGCTGCAGCACCAAAAGCCGCGCTGGCATCGCGGACGAATACGCTATTCTCCTTGCCAATGTTATATTTCATGGGATCATCTGCGCATATGCCAAGCGGTATGTTGACCGACCCCGCCAGCTCGAACGCATTAATCGCAATTATGGTTGTGGTCTTCGCCTTGGCGATTAATGGCATAGTTGGTAAGCAAGGTCCATTGACCACAGTGCGTGGTGTTATTGTTAGTGGTTTTGTCTTGACCGCAGTGCTCTATGGCCTAACAGTCGCGCTCTAGTCATATCGGTACAGCGTGATCCATGGGCTCCTTCTTAGGGGCCCTTTTTTTATTACTGAAACCTATTGCAGGACTCGCCGTCATGGTAGATAACCGCAGCGATCTCGATCTGATTCCAGCTATCGCGCCAGCGAAAGACGAAGTTGCATCGTACCGGCGTAGCGGTCGCTCGGATGCGCCAAAACAAAGTAACTTCAACGGTATTTTAGTCTTTGCGCTGGTCCTGATGGCGATAGTGATGGGTGTCGGTGGGTTTGCTTTATATGAAGTTCAGCAGAAACTAGATCAATCGAATCAGCTGTTGGCTGAAGGCCAGAAAAGCATTCGTGACCTGAATGATCGGCTGGCGGCGACTGGCACTGATGTCTCGAAAACCCTACAGGTCATGCAGGAGCAGCAGAGCACTAATCTAGGGGAAATTGATAAGCTTTGGGCGGTTGCGTATCGTCAAAACCGGCCTCGGATTAAAACGATTGAGGAAACGCTGACCAAGCTGACGGCGATGGACAAGAAATTGGATGCGCAAATTGCGAACCAGGTGAGCAGTGTTAATAAGATTGCTGAACGCTTCGAAAAATTATCAGCGCAGATGATCGCAGACAATGAAGAGCAATCCACTAGCATCGCACTGATTCGAGGACAATTTCAGAGCCAAAGCACGATGTTGGAAGGTTCTCGCCTTAATCTTTTAGCGTTGGGTAAGCAGGTGAAGGATCTAGAGGAGGCGATTGCTGTGTTTGATCGATACCGGCAGCAAAACAACCAGCGTTTGCTAGAGATTCAACGTCAATTGCAGGCTCAACCGCAGACCCCGTGACTGTCTTGGCGATTATTAAGCAGACAGATTCAAATAACCGCGGTAGTGGATAGCGTGGCCTGCAGCAGTTGGAAGGTTAAAGGTCTAGTGGGCCGCTGCTCTCTGCGCGGCTAATTCAGGTTTCAATCTCATTGAAACCGGTGCGCACAGGCCCGACCCCAAAGGTATCCACGCCGTTCAACCAACTGTCGAAGATCTGAGCATGGTCACTTTCCGCAGCGGCTTGAAATATTACGCCAGCGCACAGAGTTAGCGGCCACGAACAGATGTTCTGCGCCATTGAGGTTACTTGATCGTGTAACTGATACCAGAGGAAAACCCGACGTTAGTGCTTTCCAGGCCGAATTCTGGCTGTGAATCATACTTGTAGTCAGCACTGAATTGCACCGCTAGATGCTCGCTGAGTCGAGCTTTAAGGATGAGCAACATGATGCTGCGCATATCGGCAGGATGATTTAAAGCCGGCTGCACATAGGCTGAAAGACTTACGCTGGCATTCGGTACGATAGTCAGTGGCATGGCCACCGTCACATACAAGTTGCCACGCCACAGGCGTTGAGCTTGTTCGATATCGACGTAACGTTCGTGCTCTCGAATTATCCCCGTGCCGAGTACGCCACGTTGGTCCTGCTTGCCTTCGATCCACTCGTAACGATAGCCAGCGCCGAGTACCTCGCGCCGCTCGAGCCTTTTAAATACATCCTGAGAATACTGGCTGAAGATCTCTGCGCCGTGAGGTCCACTTAGTTTATGGGTGTAACGCAGGTGAGCAAAAGTGCTGTCCTCGCTCTTAATTTGATTGGTTTCGGCCACATCTATCGAGCCCACAAACAGCCAAGTTGAGTCTTTCTGCCGGTGAATTGTGTGGTTTTGCAATTTGAAGGCGCTCTGATCCTTGTTGCCAGATGAGCCCTTGAAGTTGAAATTGAAGACGCTAAAAGTGCTGACATCGAAGTTCGAGAAGTATTCGTCATGAACGTCAACGATGGCATATGCGGGTAGTGCAACAAGAAAAACAGCAACAACGATAAATCTTTTCACGAACACGGATCTCAGATTATTTAGGGCGACAGTGTACCTGATTGGATCGCAATCATGCATGCCTTCTGCGCTGACAACGAAAGATGGATTATTTTTGGCAGCTCGTACTACTAGGTTGAACGCGACAATTGAGGTGGCAACAGTGCATCGTGAAGAAGCGTAACTGTTTACCGTGCTTTCTTGATGTCGTGGCGCCAAAAAGTTGGACGAATCGGGGAAAAGGTTATCCACCCACAGTCTTCTAAGGATAGAATACACAAAGGACGCGGGTGTAACTCAGTTGGTAGAGTACTAGCTTCCCAAGCTAGTTGTCGCGAGTTCGAATCTCGTCGCCCGCTCCAATAAAATCAATGGGTTACCGCGTTTCCTCTGCTGATTTTTTTCAACGTCACTAGGTGGCTACACACCGGCGACACAAACTGCAAAATTCTGAATGTGTTTCAGGAACCAATAGCCCGAAGCTCGCGCATGTCTGATTGATAAAACCCAAAGCCGCGTATCAGTTCCCGCAAGCGCGACTCTGGCAGATAACGGCTACTATGGCCTGGCACCTGTTGGGCATTTGTAGTGTGGCAGGGTAGGGTGTTCAGGTTGCCGATGGCGCCCCTTAGGCTATTCCGATAACACCTTCGCCTGTTCTAGCATCCTGACCAGGCGGCCATCCATTTCAGGGTTTTCACCGACAAGGCGCTGCAGGCTGCCATCGAACTGGCTGATGGTGATGTAACCGGCAGCAGAGGCATGGCCCTCGGAATTGGCTTCCAACTGATTGGGTTGATCTTCAAAAGTATCCATCACGACCCCGTGCTCGTCGTCGCTGTAGTGGCTGTAGTGGCTGTCGTTGAGGTGGTACTGGTCGTCGATGGGGTGGACGGAGTGTCCGTAGGCGGGGTAACAGCAGACTTGTTGTCCGAGACGGTAACTACTGCCCCTAACGCGATCACCGCGCCAATACCCAAGGCCGCTGCAGTGGCTGCAGGCATGCCAGCAACGCCGGCTGACGCTTCACTTTCCGCCCAGGCACCAGGCGCCAAAAAACTGCCAGCCATTAAGATGGCCAGGATACTCCGACTTTTAAGGTTGTTAGCATTCACCACTGGATTGGTCATCGGGGCGTTAGGATATGAACGGCTCTGGCTAGCTGCTTTTTGAGTTTTCAACGTAGACTCCTGATTCTAATAGTTACCCGCTTTGGGGCTCAGGGCGATTCTACCTGCATGCGCGCTGCCAGAAAGTTGAGATAGATGTTCTATTGATCTGTGACAATCAAATCTAAAATAAAGAGAGATAGTCGGTCCATGTCGAATTTTGCCGGCATCAATCGCTCAGTTGGATTTGCTGAGCTTGCCTACTTGGTGGGCTTGATTGAGAGATTGAATTGTTGTTTAGATCAGGCGCTGAGAAATTCTATGGCACGGGTTGACGTGTATCGTTACCAAAGAAGATGACTGGTTTCAGTGGCCAGTGTCGTTCTCGATAGTGACACAGAGCCAAAAAAAAACGGCGACGCTGTTGGCGTCACCGTTTTTGCCGAGGTCCTGTGGGTAAGGCCTGAAGCTGCTTTAAAGCCCTTCCGCCGATCCACTCAGCCGCGCTTAATCAGTCATGTTTTTCAACATGATTAGCGGCGAAGATCAAAGCGATCAAGGGTCATCACTTTGGACCATGCTGTAACAAAGTCGCGAACAAATTTTTCCTGACTGTCAGCGGCAGCATACACTTCGGCGACAGATCGTAGTTCGGAACTTGAGCCGAAGATCAGATCCACCGGCGTGGCTCGCCATTTCAGCTCGCCACTAGTGCGATCCCGACCTTCGTAGATCCCTGCTGATGTGGGTGATTTAGCCCATGTTGTTGACATATCCAGCAGGTTCTTGAAAAAGTCGTTGCTGAGTGTGCCAGGTCGGTCTGTGAGTACACCAACGGCAGATTGACCAGTATTGGCATTCAGGGCTCGTAGGCCACCCACCAGAACTGTCATTTCAGGCACCGAGAGGGTTAGCATATTGGCTCGATCAACCAGCATGTCAGCAGGGGATCTGTGGGCTGCATTGCTAAAGTAATTGCGAAACCCATCAGCGGCGGGCTCAAGTACCGCAAATGATGTGACATCGGTTTGCGCCTGGGTTGCGTCCATGCGACCTGGAATGAAGGGCACCTTAACATCTTGGCCGGCTTGTTTGGCCGCCTGCTCAATGGCTGCAGCGCCCCCCAGTACGATCAGGTCGGCAAGAGATATCTGCTTATTGCGGCTAGTGAAGCCTTGTTGGATCTCACCGAGGGTCTTCAGTACCTTGGCCAGCTCTGCGGGATTGTTGGCGGCCCAGTCTTTCTGTGGTGCGAGACGAACACGGGCGCCATTGGCACCGCCGCGCATATCGGTGCCACGGAAACTAGAGGCAGAGGCCCAGGCAGTTCTAATAAGCTCGGCGTTAGTCAAGCCTGTTGCCAGGATCTGGGACTTGAGTTTGGCAATGTCTCGTGCGGTGACGAGCTTGTGGTCAACCGCGGGGATTGGATCCTGCCATATTAATGCCTCAGCTGGTACCTCTGCGCCAATATAGCGCGCCCTAGGTCCCATATCCCGATGAGTCAGCTTGAACCAGGCCTTGGCGAAAGCGAGTTCGAATTCCGCTGGGTTGGCGAGAAAACGCTTTGAGATCTCTCCATAGCTTGGATCGAACTTTAAAGACAGGTCAGTCGTGAACATGATCGGAGCGTGACGCTTGGTGGCATCGTGTGCATCAGGTACCAGATTGGATGCAGCGGAATTTTTGGGTATCCATTGGATCGCGCCTGCTGGGCTTCGAGTTTGCTCCCACTCGAAGGCGAATAGGTTACCAAGATACTGCATCGACCAGGCTGTGGGGGTTGTCGTCCAAGCACCTTCCAGGCCACTTGAAATAGTATCAGCGCCATTACCTGTGCCGCACGTGTTCCGCCAGCCGAGGCCTTGCTCTTCGATGCCAGCAGCTGCCGGCTCAGGGCCAACGCAGCCCGTTGGTGGGGCGGCGCCATGAGCTTTGCCGAAGGTATGGCCGCCAGCGATGAGCGCAACGGTCTCTTCATCGTTCATAGCCATGCGACCGAAGGTCTCACGAATATCTTTGGCCGCGGCAAGTGCATCGGGTACACCATTTGGACCTTCCGGATTAACGTAAATCAAGCCCATTTGCACGGCTGCCAGAGGCTTTTCCAGCTGCCTGTCACCGCTGTAACGCTCATCAGCCATGAACTCAGCTTCAGGACCCCAATAGACCAAATCGGGTTCCCAGTCGTCTATACGACCACCCGCAAAGCCAAAGGTCTTAAAGCCCATGGATTCCATAGCCACGTTGCCGGCCAGAACCATCAGGTCGGCCCATGAAATGTTATTGCCATATTTTTGCTTGATGGGCCAAAGTAATCGCCGAGCCTTATCAAGATTCACGTTGTCGGGCCAACTGTTAAGAGGTTCAAATCGCTGCTGACCACCACCAGCGCCGCCGCGGCCATCCGTGACGCGGTAGGTGCCTGAGCTGTGCCAGGCCATGCGGATGAAGAAGGGTCCATAGTGACCATAGTCTGCTGGCCACCAAGGTTGTGAGGTGGTCATGACGGTCTCAATTTCCTGTTTTAATGCCTTAAGATCAATTGAGTTGAACCCTTCAGCATAATTGAACTCCTCGCCCAAAGGGTTGGACTCAGCAGCGTGCTGACGTAATGGCGTCAAATCTAGCAGTTCTGGCCACCAAAATTGGGTCGTCTTTGGCTTGCTATCAGCCAAAGCAAGGCTGGCACCAAACGGTAAAATCAGACAGGCGAGTAGCGCCAGTAACGATATCCTCGGTATTTGTATCGGCATGGGGTTCTTCCTTTGGGTCAAGAATCAAAAATCATCGGGTTATGTATCAGTTTAGGTACCGGTCTAGGTATCCGTCTAGGTACTTGTCACAGTGTCGAGCAAATTAGTGGAAAAGTTTATAACAATAGTTGAGCGCATTCCCACAGGGATAACAAATGGAATAAATTGATCGCAACATGCTAAAAAATCGATGGTCAGCCTGTGATCTATGCGGTGTGGCGCTGATTATTCTAGTTAGTCTTAGCCGCAAAACAATGTCTCCGGGGAGCTATATCCGGACGATATGCCTGATGATTTACCTCGGTGGCAACGCATTCAAGTGCAAACACTTGACCTAGGTCAAGATATTGACAGCCAATGATCGTCTGCCTGCGCCTGAATATTGAAATGTCGATAACACGGCAAAGGTTTGGTGTCCGCCGCAACTTGCCGGGGCATGGAAAGTTTGTCTGAGAATGAGGGTTGCCGGATATACGGATGTTGCGTTTTTGAAAGTTGGGACGACCAAAAAAATAGGTTGGTTGATGGTCCACATCGCCGCGTTTTTTCCTTCCTTGCCATTGAGAATCCCCATTTAGAAGATCAGCGCGGAGATAAAAACATCATACTGGTCATCCAGCTACACTTTAATGGCTTCGTAGGCTCCCGCGGTTTTGCGTCGGGCTTTGACTTCAACGTAGGAGTTCGAGACGGTGGAAGCGAAAAACGTGGCGCTATCGACTATGCAATTGTTAAATACAAACATAGTTGAGTTTGTGAAGTTAATAACATTGCCGTCAGCGTCCACGGTTTCAGTATGATCCAATGGGCAGGCATGGGCTGTGTTATTGCCTATGCCATCTAAGTCGGTATTAATTATCTCGTTCGCATCTAATGGGAATGCATCGCTTGAATCATTGACGCCGTCACCATCACCATCACCATCACCATCACCATCACCATCA
>Ga0255771_1001139_pt1 | contig 28996 bp, 37 predicted proteins | sample 011ome_19_FD_179969 | JGI IMG/M metagenome (GOLD analysis project Ga0255771, IMG submission 179969) | Coastal salt marsh microbial communities from the Groves Creek Marsh, Skidaway Island, Georgia - 011510BT metaG (version 2) | ecosystem: Environmental > Aquatic > Marine > Intertidal zone > Salt...
GACTTGTAAAAAATAGGGGGCGCTTTACGCGTAACGGATATAAGCCCCCGGGGGGGCCCCCCTCTGGACGGGTGGAGGGGGTGGGGGTACCTACTACTGTCACGACTCCTGCTTGTCTCGTTGTGTGACTATGGTATTATTCATACATGGCGAATAGACATCGCCCAATCACTGAAACACTTTTTTACTATTAAGGAAAATCATCATGTCACTGACAACCAAAGACCTTTTCACAGCCTGTGCCGATGAAGTTGCGCGCGCTCGCAAGCGTTTTGCCAATGCGAAGAAGCATCGCACGGCTATCGCCTATGCGCTCAAAGAGACGCGCGGCGTTGCCAAACTTGTAGGCGAATACGAGTTCAACGGGTTTGTCTCTTCTAGCTCGTATGATGAAGACGCAACCTTGTACCTAATGGCAAACGTGTACACGGAAAACATGAAAAGCGTTGCGGTCACCACCGTTTTAACAGCCGCTGAGAACTTGGGCTGGAACTCGGAAGACTCTTCCGACTACGCAACAGAGACGCGCGCAACGCGTACATTCAAGTACCGCACGCAGGTGGGCAAACTCAAAGTCGTGCTCGAAGTCAACGCGTACATCAAGGCGGACGGGGAGCTGTGCCGAATTGAACAAGTCGGCGTGGAAGTTGAAGAGAAACCCATTTACGCTATCAAGTGCGCGTAAACCCTAAGCCCCCACTCGGGGGCTTTTTAATGTTGCCAAACATGACAGTAGTTTGTATTGGGTTTTCGACACGGGCTCCGCTACTGTCATGATTGCCACTTGCCAAGCCGTCCAGTATGCGACGAGCGGCGCCTAACTACTGTCATGATTCCTGTTAATCCCGCGGGATTAGGCTATTGATTTATTGCGTGATTGTGTTATTATTTAGTTGTTGGTTGATATCGCTCACTCAATAAATTGCTCATTCACTCAATCGGGCGCTTTGCCCAAAAACTTGTTTAAGGAAAATTTAAAATGTCTAAATCAGCAAAAACCGAAACCGCTACCGTTACAATCGAGCGCTTGCAAACTGTCGCCGCGCTAATCGCGCAAGCGGGCAAAGCGGCGTCAACCCTCACCAATAAGGCGCGAGAGGGCGCCCGTCTGGCGAGCGCGCAACTGAACCCAGCGACACCACTCAAGGAACGTATTGCAGACGTAGTCGCCGCGTACGCGGGAGACTTCAAGGCGGCGGGGCACAACGTGCGCGCGATTTTCGTTGACGCGCTAACGCTTCTGGCTTGCGCGAATACAGACGTGGCGGTCAAGATACCCGCAAAAGGCGGGAGTGCTGAAACCTACGTCAAGGCGAGCGAAGCCGTGGACATGTCCAAACACAATTTAAAGGACGCGGCGAAGCAAGTGCGCGAGGCGCATGGCATGGCTCGCAAAGCAGGCGGCGGCGCAAAGCCGAAAGCGGCGCCCAAAGTGCAGGCGGCGCCTGACATGCACCATATCGACGCGTTCTCAAATTGGCTGGACGTCTTGCCTGAGTATTTGCAGGACAGCGTGTTTCACGGGAAAATCGTGGCGGCTCTTATCGCCGAGGGCTACACCCTGAACCGCGCGGCGAAGGGAAAAGTTATCAAGGGCGCCGCTAGCGCATAACCCAGAGCCCCCCGAAAGGGGGCTTTTTTTTCGCCCAAAATTTTGGGCGGGACTAACTACTGTCATGATTCCTGCTTGACTCGACTTGACGCGTGGGGCACGCTCTACTGTCATGGTGCATGGTGCCGAGGCACTACTGTCTCGATGGTGGGGCGCCTTAATCCCACGGGATTAGCGCCGTCAGATAACGACCTCGACACATTCTAAATAGACAAGCTAAGTCGTTGATTTATAACGTTTTCTGGTTTTTCGTCTAAACCAATCTACGACTAATCTACAAATCAATAAAATAATATATTATCTGGGTGTCGTAAGTTGTTGATTTCATTGAAGATTTCGGCAGTAGGCAAAGGGGAAAAGGGGTATATATATATAATTTAGACAAATAGACAAATAGATAGATAGAAAACAAGCAAAAATCTCAAATCCCGTAGGCTTCAGAGTCCCCAGACCCGAACTCCCCCCAAACCCGTTTTAGGATTCTCTCTTATGCCTGAAAACCAATCTATTTGTCTAAAGCTAGGAAAATCAACGACTTACGATTCCCCGCCAATCTATTTTCCCCCCAATCTAATCTAAACCGACCCGCCCCGCTGTCTAAAACCCTATCGCTTGACACGTGGGCAATATATTGCTACAATGGAGCTTGCTTCATTGGAAAGCCCATGCACTTTAGTTCAGGGCACCAACGGGGCTTAATCCCACGGGATTAACTCACTAACTTGTTTACTCAAAGGAACTGCTATGCCTACAAACACCGACGTCGCCGTCGCACTTGCTGACAACAAATCTTGCCCGAACCTTGGCGGCAATATGCACACACAGCGTGTGCCAGACTCCATCGCACCCCAAGACTTCATAATTGAGACCGTGGGCTACTCATACACGACAGCCGTTGCCATGCGGGTCAAGAACTTGCTCACATCAGAGCTTGAACTGTGGTTAACGCCAGACCACTACTCGCACACAACCCTCGGGCACAAGGGGCGGTATCTGAACGTCTTTTTGTCGCGTGTCGGCGGCAGGGTTTACCACACCTATGCAGTCAACAACCACCAACACCGCAACGCTTGGCTTGCTGATTACAACCACGCTATGGGCTTCGTCAGCGGCACCATTAAGGCTTGCCTGCGTAAGGGCATCCACCAGAAAACGCGCCAATGGCAACTGACCGAGGCAGTCTGTCGACTGGAGAACGCCATCCACCTACTGACCGAAAACACTACGTCACGCCAACCCGACGAGGTATCCAACTGCTTCAGCCTCATCGAGACGCTTGGCGAGATGCACCGCATAGGGGAAAATGACCGAGCCCTGCAACGTGTAGCTTTGCAAGGACTAGCTGCCCTTGAGTACAGCGCCGACTAATCCCACGGGATTAACTACAAAGGAGAAAGCAAATGTCTGACTGTTTCGAGCATTTCGACTACACCGACGACCGCACGGGGCTAACGTACCGTGTGGAAAAGCACTACGATATGTACACCGACCCGCTAGATATGGATGAGTCCATCGTCACGCAGGAGTTCGACTGGGACGTGTGCGACGATGACGCAGTCGCGGAGTACATCGACATCTATCATCCTGACTTGCGCGAGGTGGCTATTCTCAGGCGTATGCGCCCGCTGACCAGTAAACGGCTCAATTACCGCGTGTTTGACAGCACGGCGACCGAGAGTCGCCTCATCAGGGACGGCGTTGACTCGACCGTTGCGGTGTCTGTGGCTGACAAGTTGTACGAGTGGTTTCGTGGGTGGCTCGACAACGATTGGCACTACGTCACGCTCTGGGTCATGCCCCTCGACGACAAGGGCGAGCCTCAGCGGGAGCATGGACACAGCATCAGCGGCGTTGAGAGCGACACCGAGGACTGGAACGAGTACATTCGAGACTTGGTATCCGAGATATTCTGGGACAAACGCGACCGCGCCCAGATGGAACTTAAACTGTAACTAATCCCACGGGATTAAGGAGAAACCGATGAAGACACTACCATACAACACAGGCAAAGTACTGATTGGCAAGCACTACGCACCGCCCAAAGACAAGGCACTTGTCCAACCTAGTAAAGATATGTACGATTTGCAATCAGCCCTGCTCGGACAGCCTCGCATGGCGGGATTCTGGGACTGGATGACTCGCGTGACTGTCGGGTTTGCCGTAGTCATTATTTTCATGGACTTGTTTATTTGGAGACCGTAATGGACGACTTAACCTATGCACACAAGTTGGCGGAAGCTATCCGCGCAGACCTCGACCGCTATCTGGACAGTCCGCAGGACTACTCCGCGCAGTACATCGAGCCCATCCTGACCGCCGCTGAAGAGCTGCAAGACGCCATCGAGCGTATGCTCAAGGAGATAAAGAAATGACTCAGCACCCACGCATCGAGCTAGCAGAGCGCACCCTTGCGTTCACTGGCGCAGGCATTGACAAGCTGAACGCACTGGTCGAGTACGTCATGGACGCCGAGAAGTCCAACTTCGACGAGTGGATTGCAGACGACAAGCCACCAGAGCATCACATCTATCATTTGGCGATGTCGTTGCACTTGTTCTTGACCGAGGAGCCCAACCATGAATAGCGACCAGTTCACCCTATTCGTAGACTTAGTTAACTTGTTGCGCGACATACTGGAGCGAACCCTATGAACTACATCGACATCACCATCGCCGAGGGCGACCTAGAGTATTTACTGGAGGCACTCGACGCCATGCTTGAGATGGCGGAGTCGTCCAAAGACCCAGAGGCGGCAGAGGTGCGGCGACACTTGACGCGTATGCTCACGTCGCTGGCAACTCAGCTAGTCATCGCTCAGGAGGAGAACGGAATCAAACCTCATTGACTTGACAAGTAATACCTTTGTGGTATAATTGTATCTGTGGTTGGGAATGTAGCCACAACTTTGTAACTTTGACTAACGTTAATCCCACGGGATTAACACACTTTTAAGGAACCGTATCATGTCTATTAAAGACCACGCATTGCTTGTGTCACTCACCGTGTCCAAGCCACAAATGACTGCCAAGGATAGCAAAGCTACCCACGACGCAGAATCTGCCAACAACGCATCAGGCGCAGGGCACTACCGAAAGGACTTGTACCCCAAGGCACTCGTTGCACCCATCGTTGCTATCGAGGCGGCGGCTCGTGCATACATTGCTAGCCAGACCTATATGTGGAACCGTGGCGAGTACTTGCTACCCACGACTAGGTTCATGGCGTTCGCCGACCGCATCGCCAAGTTCGAGCTAGAGTTCAACCAGTCCGTGACTGCGTTCCTCAACAACTGGAGCAACGTGATGCAACTGGCACAGAGCTACCAAGGCGACTTGTTCGACGCGTCAGCCTACCCCGACTTGTCTGACCTCAAGGCAGACTTTCGGTTCCGTGTCCACTACCGACCAGTAACCGATGCACACGACTTCCGTGTCGACTTGCAAGAGGAGGAGCTGGACGCCCTGCGTCAGTCCGTCGAGGAGGCTACCAAGGACAGCCTCAACTCAGTATTACGTCAGCCACTTGAACGTCTGCGTGACGTGGTGGCTCGTCTCAACGAGGTGACTAAGAAAGGAGAACGCACAGTCATCAACAAGAAAACAGGCGCGACAGATATCAAAGCACCGATATTCCGCGACTCTGTTATTGACAACATCATGGAGGAGATTAACTTGCTCCACGACTTCGCCGCCGTGTTGCCCGATGACGTAGTGTCATTGGCGGCAGACGTAGTAAACGCAACACCCCATGCCCAGACCCTGCGCGACAACCCTGCGGCTCGTACAGATGTGGGAATCAAAACCGATGCTTTGTTGGCATCAATCAACTCAATGTTGGAGGCTTAATCATGTCACTCAAGAAAGAAACCATTGCTAAGTACGCCCGAACCCTGCGCGCCCTCGGTTGTTCGTTCAAGATTATCGAGGACGATGGCACAGAACACGGCGACCTCTCCGTTGTCCCCGCGCGTACAAAGGCGCCGCGCTCCGATGTCATCGGGCAAGTTGACTACAAAGCTGCCCTAGAGCAACTGGGCGTCGGTGAGCTTGTCGAGTTGCACGTTCCGCCCACACTCCGTGGCGCCTCGTTGCAGTCATCGGTGTCAGCGTGTGCTTATAAGTTGTACGGCAAGGGTTCAGTCACCTCGTCATTCAACCGTAAGCGCAACACCCTTGAGGTTTTACGTCTGCAATAATTTGCGGTACACTCTAACTAATCCCACGGGATTAACTGTTTCACTTGTTCACTTGTTCACTATTAAGGAATCATCATGCGTATTCAAAACATCACCCCAGTCATCGCCAAGCGTTACCTCAACGAGGCAGTCCGTCGCCGTACTTTGTTTCTGCGCGGACCGTCGGGTATCGGAAAGTCGGAGGTTGTCTTTCAAGCTAGCAACTTGTTAGCCGACCACGTTACCAACTGGCAAGGCGTTGTAGACCTACGTCTTGCACAGATGGAGCCCACCGACTTGCGCGGTGTACCGTTCATCGAGAAGGGTCGTACCAAGTGGGGTCGCCCTGACTTCTTGCCTGCGACTGGCGCGGGTATCTTGTTCCTCGACGAGATTACCTCAGCACCTCCCTCGATTCAGGCGGCGGCTTACCAGTTGTGTCTGACCCCCGAGGACTTCGGCATCCCGTCCGAGTGGATGGTCATCGCCGCAGGCAACCACAAGTCAGACCGTGGTGTGACGTTCAACATGGCGGCACCGTTGCAGAACCGTATGTGTGATGTCAACGTGGCAACCACGCTCGACGACTTCACCAACTACGCGGTGACCAAGGGCGTACGCCCAGAAGTACTGTCATTCTTGCGCGACCGTCCTGACCTGTTGCACAAGTTCGAGCCCAAGGGTGACATCCGCGCGTTCCCATCGCCTCGCTCGTGGTTCGCTGTGTCTAACTTGTTGGACGCAGACTTCCCGCAGGCAGAGCGTCTTGAGCAAATCATCGGCGACATCGGCGAAGAAGCGGCTATGGTGTTCGAGACACACTTGCGTGTGTTCGAGACTATGCCTCGCCTCGACGACATTCTCGACGGCAAGGACGTACCGATGCCCAAGGAACTCAACGTGCGCTACTGCATAGCGATGGGCTTGGCTGTTCGTGTCAACGCCAAGAACTTCGACAACGCATGGAAGTTCTTACAGAAGATGTCGGGTGACATTCAAACGCTGACCATGCGACTCGCATACAAGCGTGACAAGTCAATCGCCAAGTCCCCATCGTTCGCCCAGTGGTGCGCCGCCAATGCAGACGCGTTCCGACGTGATTGATTGGGTACCGCGAGCCGATGGTGGCTTCGATGTGTTCTACTCCCATAAGTTCCACAACAAGCAGTTCAGGCTGTGGCGTGGCAAAGTTCAACCTGCTCGCAATGCGAGTGGGCTTGCAACTGGTACCTATGGGTGGGTCGTCAGCGGTCACGCGTTTGACGACATGGTTTTCTTTGCTACACTAGATGAGGCAAAGACGCACATGGAAGCCATCGCGGCACTAGAAGCAGACTAATCCCACGGGATTAAATTTAAGTGATTACTGGAGAAAGACATGGAAACATTAGCAACGCGGCTTGAGACCGCATACAGCAAGCTCGGTATGCGCGAGCCGTTCATCGCCGCAGTCATGACCAAGGTCAAGCGCGAGGTATCTGACAAGGTATCAACCGCAGGCACCAACGGCACATGGGTTCGGTACAACCCTGCGTTTTGCGACCCACTTGAGAACGAGGAGTTGTTCGGTCTTGTACTGCACGAGTCTTGCCACGTCATCCTGCAACATATGTGGCGACGCGACGACCGCGACCCCAAGTTGTGGAACGTCGCCAACGACGCCATCATCAACAAGTACATCCTAGACCGTGGCTACAAGCTGCCCAAGGGTGGCGTGTTCTTGTCGTGGGTCAAGGAGGAGCATGACTCTGCCTACGTCTACAACAAGCTCAAGCAGGAGCAGGAGCAGAACGGCGGCTCAGGCGGCGGTGACGGCGACGAGGACGATGACGACGAGCATGGTGCAGGCGGCTTCGACGGCAAGGGTGACCTAGAGGACGGTGACGGCAACGTCAGCAAGACCGACATGGAGGCTACCATCGCGGCGGCGGCAAAGATGGCTAAGGAGTGCGGGCATGGCTCTGCCATGGTTGACCGAGTACTGGCGGCGGTGGGTACGTCCACCGTACCTTGGCAGGACGTACTGCGTTCTATGCTCACCGATGCGTCTGCGGCTGACTACTCGTATCGTCGCCCATCACGTCGATTCATCGGACGCGGTGTGTATCTGCCATCCCTGCGCGTTGACGCACTCGGCGGGTTAGCTGTCGGCTTCGACACATCAGGCTCGATGACTGACGGCGACTGTGCCAAGATTGCGGCAGAGATTACAGCCATTGCATCAGACCTAAACCCTGCGTTCGTAGAAGTCATCTACTGCGACCACTCGGTCTCATCTGTGCAACGCTTCGAGCAGGGTGAGGAGATTGCGCTCAAGCCCACGGGCGGTGGCGGTACACGGTTCAAGCCTGTGTTCGACCACATTGCCGAGAGCGACGAGCATTACGCAGGCATCGTGTACTTCACCGACATGGAGGGCAACCTCGACGAGTGTGAAGAACCCGAGCTACCAACCATCTGGGCGAACATCGGTTACAGGGAATACCCTGCGCCGTTCGGCACATACGTCAAAGTTAACATCTAGGAACATCATGGCATACGACACAAACAAAGAATTACACAACCGCATGGCGCGCATCGAGAGCAAGTTGGTGCGCGGCTTTGAGGAGCTAGGTGTAAACATCACGACCTCGCACGACTGGCTGTCAGTCGACGACCAGTCACAGGTTGTTTACATATCTACGCTCGGACGTTCGCTAATGGTAATCCTTAGCGACATGGCGCGGCGCGGCGCTACCAAGGTGGGCAAGGACTACACAATTGTCCACCAAGGAAATACCGTGGGGTCTATTGTCTTTACACCAGTATCTGTTTAAGGAACTTCATCATGTCAATCTACGATATTGCACGGAACATCCAACTTCCCGCAACTGAAACAACCATCGTGCTTAACCCCAAAAATTTGACCAAGCGACTGCGTAACGCCATAGTGCGTAACCTGCGGCGCGGCATTGGTTATGGGTATGGCAACGCCGCGCAGATTTCGCGGCTCCTAGCCCGCGCATACGGCATCGAATACAGCGCACAGCATCACGTGTCCATCCGCAGAGAAAGGATCGCGCAGCTTTCGGACGACGACCGCGAGGCACTCCGCTTGCTTATTATCCAAGACTACGCTGAGTTCTGTATGGACCACGAGTACGCGTACCACAACACATACTATCAAGCTCAGCACCAACGTCAGCTAGAAGCCTGTGCCAACGGTGCCCCTACAAGCGGTTACGACGTCTGCTTTCTTAAACAACACAACAAGACAACAGCTTTGAAGAAGTTTATCGACAGCGCCGAAAACAACGCCAACTGTCCAAATACACAAGAAGTTATTGACCTCCTCAACAGCGACGAGAGCCTCGTGCTAAAGGAGTACCGCAATGACTGAGCCAACGCAACCCCGCAAGAAGCGCATGATAAAAGTAGGCGCCATCACATACGCACAACTTATTCTGCGTATGCTTGAGGGTACTTACAACTGCAAAGAGTTAGCCGAGTTGACTGGACTGCACTATGTAACCGTGTTGCAATATACGCGGGAGCTACGCAGAGCAGGAGCGGCGCACATCTCGTCATGGGACAAAGACTCTCGTGGCATGGACACTATAAAGGTCTACAAAATCGGGCACGGCAAAGACGCCAAGCGCGATGTCATGACCCGTGATGAGATTGCCGCACGATACCGCGCCAAGAAGCGCAACCTTGAAGTCATGAGGATGATGGCGGCATGAAACTAGAAGACTACGGCTATTGCAGTAAGACAGGCAAGTGCATCAACCCATTTGGAATTAAGCCCGACTGGGTTCAGCGGCTTGCCGCCAAGATACGTCAACAACTTTTAATCAACGAAACAGAGGAGGCACCATTTTGAAAACCGTACTTAAACCAAAGACCGAGTGGGGCAGTTGGAAAGAGGAGCTGGTCGTCGCCGCCAAGCGAACGTTTCAGCCGATGGAAGGCAGCTACCGCCCGAAAGAGTTGAGCGAACCCGCGACGCGCATCGGTGCGGACGACCACAATCAACACCCCAGTCGCCGCGGTAATACCTTGCGGTACAGAGATGGGCGTGAGGAGAGGATTGACCAGTGAAATGCCCATTATGTAATGCGTGGGCGACTGTACTTGAGACACGAACCCGCGCAGACGGTAGTAGACGCAGGACGTTTAGCTGTGGTAACTTACACAAGTTCCACAGTGTAGAACGAATCGAAGAAGTTAAGCGAGGCGGTCCTCGCAAAAGGAGTTTAAGCAATGAAGACAATCATCCATGTGAACCAACACGTAATCAAGGCTAACGCCAAGAACGGTACGTCAGACCCTGTGCTGACTGTTAAGACATATAAAGAGAACCGCTACGCGCACGAGGTGGACATCAAAGGTCCGAGTCGTATCGTGTACAGCCCAGACAAACCACTAAGTTGTGGTGCAAAGGTTTGGATTGAAACTGACGCAGAGGTAGAGGTGCTAGTGTATGAAGAAGCCTGAAGTGCCCAACGCATTTACCGCGCCGCACTTGTTCAAACTGGACACGCTTTCATTTAAGCGTAGCGCGGCAGGTGCGGCAGGTGGTAAGGTACGTGCCCAGAACGCGGACGGCGATGCCGTTCCTGCGCTGAGGACAAAGAACTCACTCTCACGCAAACGCAAGCCATGAAAGGAAATTACACAATGATTGATTCAATTACGATGTGGCACTCACGCGCACGCCCCAACCCCAACGAGCGGGAGATGAACGTGCAGCTTGGTTGTCATTTGGAAGAGATAGCTGAGATGTTGGAGGTACTGGACTCCGACATCCCCGAGACACGCAACGCGCTGAGTGTGTTGCAGTTGTTAACGTCACGCTTAGCCGATCAGCTCAAGTTGGGTACGGCAAGTGTATATATTGACAACGACGTAGAGTTCCTCGACGCATTAGCTGACCAAGTTGTTACGGCGGTTGGCGTTGGTTACTGCGCGGGACTCAAGATTACGGGTGCTATCGAAGAAGTTAACACTAGCAACTGGAGCAAGTTCGACTCTGACGGCAAGCCTATCCTCAACGAGGCAGGCAAGATTACGAAAGGTCCGAACTACCGCAAACCCGACTTGAGCAAATTTGTATGAGACCCGACTACGCAAGGAGAAAACATGAGCACATTCCAAATGAAAACCACTGAAGTGACTATTGAGATGGATGGATTGCACATCACCACAGTGAGCAAGCCAGAGCATCATCCACACGAACAACACGACCCAAACGAGGCGCAGATTGGCGACTTTCACATGAGCCTGTTTACGCTGGACGAGTGGGTGGAGTTTTCTGGGTTGATTGAAAAGGCGATTCAGGAGGTGACCAAATGATTGAACTGCATTGGGCGGAACTAACGCTGTACATCCTTATTGGTCTTATTGTTGGCTATCGAATTGGCGGAATGTGAAATGAGCGGAGACCACAACATGAATCAAAACCAAGACATTGAACGGTATAAAAGCCAGATTGAACGCCAGTGCGAGGAGATGCAGGCTACGATTGACCTGCTAAAGGCAACAGTGGAAACACTGTACCTACGCCTTAAACCAGTAATGGCAGACGCACCAATGCGCTCTGCTACAAATGAGGTGTCGCCAGTCGCCTCGCCACTTGGTCTGTCCATCAACCAATACAGACAGCAGACAAGTGCCGTGATTGATGAGATGGCACACATTATCGAAAGCCTTGAGATATGAGCAAACTGAAATCACTGACATTTGACCAGTACAAAGTAGACGCAAAAGCCACGCTCAACGAGGCCATTGATGAGGAGCCAGACGTTGCCATCGTGCTGTTGTTTAACCGAGGCACAGAGCAATTCAAAATCAAGTGCTCAAAGGTCGAAAACAGGCTAGAGCTAATCGGCGCTTTGGAAGAAGCAAAAAATCACATAATCGTTACGGGGTACGCGGGATGAGACCCGACAGCCCCTGCGTCGCTGTCTGCACTACGTTGTACGATGAGGTGTGCAAGGGTTGCGGACGGACGTATGTCGAGGTGGCTAACTGGGTCTTTATGGACGAGCAAGAGCGCGAAGTCGTGTGGCAACGCATTGACGCGGAAGCCACCGCTTGGCGATATACAACTTACAAGGATAGGACATGAATGAACGCGAACTCGACTTGCAGTTGGGCGATGCCAATGCTGAGATACAGCAACTGAAGATTCAGCTACAAGCTGCGACTTCGGAAGCGCTGTCTCTGCGACACGCCCTCGAACACATCTACGCATTAGCACACATAGCAACACAACCCAAGGAGGTAACTACTCATGACGACAAAGCATCCTACTGACGATCAAGTGTACTCAGTCAAGACCCTCGCTGACTTTGAGTCACAGCTGAACGGCACGAGCGCACTCGATATGCAAGTGGCGGGTAACCACTACAAGAACCTGAAGGTTCAGCCTATCGAGTACATCCACGCGAACAACCTCGGCTACTGCGAAGGTAACGTGGTTAAGTACATTACCAGATGGCGTGACAAAGGTGGCAAAGCTGACCTCGAAAAGGTCAAGCACTATGTCGACTTGTTGATCCAGTTGGAGGGTCTGTGATGGATATCATCACACTCGACTTCGAGACGTACTACGACAAAGACTACTCGCTGTCCAAGATGCAGACAGATGCGTATGTCCGCGACGAGCGGTTCGAGGTCATCGGCGTTTCGCTGATGCGCAACGACGAGCCTGCTGTATGGTTCAGCGGCGACAACAACGAGACAGCTACATGGCTACGCGATACGGTCGACTGGGAGACCTGTGCCGTACGATGCCACAACACCCTGTTCGATGGCTTTATCATGACGCAACACTTCGGCATCAAGCCAAAGCTGTGGATGGATACGCTAGCGCAGGCTCGTATGTTGTTGCCGTGGTTGCCCTCGCACTCACTAGCTAGCATCACCAAGCATTTCAACCTGCCCGACAAAGGCACCGCCGTACACAACGCGCTAGGCAAGCGACGCACAGACTTTAATCCCGTGGCATTAGCTGAGTACGCCGACTACTGCAAGCACGACACATGGCTGTGTAACGAGATAGGTAAACGTCTGGACGTGGACACGCCGCCGTTGGACGCCAAGCTGATCGACATGACTGTGCGGATGTTCTCTGAGCCCAAGTTGGTTGGCGACGAAGCGATGATGGAGGAGCTGTACACCAACGAAGTAACTCGCAAGGAGGGCTTGATAGCCTTAGCCGACACGAACCGAGAGCAGATTATGTCTAACGACAAGTTCGCCCTGCGGTTGGAGGAGCTAGGCGTTGTGCCACCCCGCAAGATAAGTAAGACGACAGGCAAAGCCACCTATGCGTTCGCAAAGTCTGACAAAGAATTTACTGACTTGTTAGACCACGAGAACTCAGACGTCCAAGCACTCGTCGCCGCACGGCTCGGTGTTAAGACAACCATTGCCGAGACTCGTGCGCTCAAGTTCTTAGAGACTGCGCGGCGTGGACCCTTGCCTGTGTACCTCAACTTCTGGGGTGCCAAGACAACTGGGCGTTACTCAGGCGGCAACAAGATCAACTGGCAGAACATCCCTGCGCGTGGTCCGTCTGCGGGCTTGCGTATGGCACTGCGCGCTCCAGAGGGGCACACGGTGTTGGTGGGTGACTCGTCGAACATTGAACTGCGCGTCATCATGGCGGCGGCAGGACAGCTAGATGTTGTCGAGAAGATTCGCAACGGCGTGGACTTGTACTGTGACTTTGCTAGCAAGCTGTTTAACCGCACCATAACTAAGGCAGATGTCCCCGAGCGTATGCTAGGCAAGGTGGCTATGCTGTCGTTGCAGTACGGGGCAGGAGCCGAGCGGTTCCAAGACATGGTGCGCGTCACCGCGCGAAGCATCTCTGCACTGGAGCCCATCTCGATTGAGCGAGCGCAAGAGATTGTGCATCTGTACCGTGGCACACACAATAAAGTTGTGCAGCTTTGGAAGTACTGCAATGATGTAGTGTTACCAAGTATCGCTAACGGAAACGACCTACAACCCGTGGACGTGAACGGGTGGTGTGTCACAGAAGGTAGCGGCTTTGGCAGGCTTGGAGAACCCGGCGTGGTTTACCACGACCTCAAGCAGACCGACGGCGAGTGGAACTACCAGATGGGCAGGATGCGCGTACGTATCCACGGTCCGAAAATGGTAGAAAACTTGTGTCAGCATCTTGCAATGAAGGTGGTTATGTGGCAAACTGCACGCATCAATCACAAATTTCCAGTCGCACTATCGGTGCATGACGAAGCAGTTTGTGTTGTAAGTAATGACTTGTTAAATGACGCACGCGCTTACATGGAAGAATGTTTGTCGCTAGCGCCGCTCTGGTGCCGTAAGGATTTGCCAGTGGCGTGTGAGACAGGAGCAGGGGTATCGTATGGTGAAGCCAAGTGACGAGGTCTTTGACGGACGCTTACCAATCTGGTTAAACGTCGAGACAGACATCGGCGTACCTAACCCAGACATTCGTGTGACGCTACGCTGTATAGACGGCGACGTTCGCATACTGGAAGGTGAGTTCCTTGCTCTGGTTTCGGCTGGTAGATCAAACCGATACGCGTTCCATAAGCGTGATGTTATTCAGCAGTGCATTGATTTGCTAAACACACAGCTAGGTTTGCTAGCACTTGAGGAAGACTAATGAGTAATGTAATGCCGCTATCGTTCAGCAGGCTTTCAACGTTCGAGCAATGCGCGGCTAAGTTTGACTACTTATACGTTTCAAAGCGGGTGCAAGACCAAGGCTCAGAGGTATCGGAGTACGGCAACCGTGTTCACGAAGTCCTCGAAGCCAAAGGCAAGGGCACCCTTGATGAGGGTACCCTCTCGACCGAGGGCAAGCAGACGATAGAGAAGTGGGGTGACGTTGTCGACAAAATACTGGCGCGCGAAGGTACGAAGTACTTTGAGTATCAGATGGCAGTCAACGCCGACCTGCAACCAGTGGACTGGTTCGCTAAGGATGTGTGGATTCGCTCAATCGCTGACGTGCTGGTGGTGAACGGCGACACGGCGTACTGCTTAGACTACAAGACTGGCAAAGTTAAAGACAACCCAACTCAGTTGCAGTTATTCGCAGCTATGGTATTCTGGCACTTCCCCGAGGTCACAAAGGTAAAGACATCTTTCCTGTGGCTGAAATTTAACGAGGTTACTAATTCGGTGTACGAACGGCGTTTCTTAGATTCGCTGTGGCGTGCGTTGTCACCACGGTTTCACAAAGTACAAGAGGTCATCGACTTAGGTGTGTTCGACGCCAAGCCGTCTGGCCTGTGCCCGTGGTGCCCTGCAAAAGATATTTGTCCAAGCGCAAGACTAAAAGGTAAACGATGAAGAACGAAGGCGATGTTAAAAAAATTGTCAAAGACGTACTCAAGAACTCTAACTGTTGCTGGTGGTTTATGCCTCCTGCCAATGGCTATGGGCGCTCTGGTATCCCTGACTTTGTTGGGTGTGTTAACGGTAATATGTTTGCTGTGGAAACTAAGTTTGGACGAGGTACGACTACGGCTAACCAAGAGCGAGAAATCGCGGCACTGACGCAGGCAGGCGCTAAGGTGTGGATCGTACGCGAGACCACCGTAGACGATTGGGAGAGTGAATTTCTTGGGTGGTCTGCACTATGCTCGTAATCCCTGACAAGCGCCGCATTGTTATTAGCAGTACGGAGAACGAGGCCGTAGCGCAGTTCATCCCGCACGCAAAAAAGTTCTCGCACGATGGGCAAGACATGGTCGCGCTTAACTACGGTGTCGAGGAGTCGTTGGTGCTACGCAATCTTGGGTTCAGCGTTCCGCCCCCAGTATTGCAGTACTACAACTGGCCTGCGCGATTCGAGCCGATGTCGCATCAGAAAGAGACCGCCGCGTTTCTTACTACGCACAAGCGCGCTCTGTGTCTTAATGCGCCGGGCACTGGGAAGTCGATCAGCTCTATCTGGGCGGCAGACTTTCTGCTCGACGAAGGTGACGCGCGCAAAGTCTTAATCATCGCGCCGCTGTCTACACTAAAGGTTGTGTGGGCGCGGGAGCTACGACATCACTTGCCGCACCGCTCGTTTGTTATATGCACAGGGTCAAAGCAGAAGCGGCAAGAGCTGCTCAAGACGCCCGGCGTTCAGTACGTCATCATTAACCACGATGGCTTTACGAATATGCAGAGCGACCTGACTGGCTTTGATGTTGTGATCTATGACGAGGCGACCGCGCTCAAGTCACCAAGTTCACAGCGGTATAAAACGTTCGCAAAGTGGGCCGCCGCGCACAACCCTTGGTTGTGGCTGTTAACTGGTACACCTATATCGCAGACTCCCGCTGATGCTTGGACACTCGCACGTTTGGTTGGCTCAGAGAACTGCCCAAAGAGTTTCACCACGTTCAAAGATATGGTGATGCAAAAGGTTACGCAGTTTAAGTGGACGCCAAGACCCGATGCGTTGGAGACCTGCAAGAAAGTTTTGCAACCGTCGATTCGATTCTCGCTTGACGAGTGTAAGGATTTGCCGCAAACTAACTTCGTTGGGCGCAAGACAGAGCTTACGCCTCAACAACAAAAAGCGTTTAAGGACATGAAAGACCACTGCGTGTCTGTGTTTGCCGAAGGCGAGGTCACGGCGGCTAACGCGGCGGTTGTACTAAGTAAGCTGTTGCAGATATCGTGCGGCGTAGTGTATGGCGACAACGATACGATTGCCATCGACGCCTCGGCGCGGTATAATACACTTACTGAGTTACTTGCAGAGATCGGCGACAAGGCAATTATTTTTGTACCCTTGCGCGGCGTTCAGGATTGGTTGAAAGAGAAATTACTTGCTGACGGATTCGACGTTGCATCGGTGCATGGTAGCGTTGGCAAGACAGAGCGAGATCAGATATTTAATGATTTCCAACACACAGACAGACCGCAGATTTTGCTGGCGCACCCCAAGGTTGCGGCGCATGGTTTGACGCTAACTCGTGCGAAGGATATCGTTTGGTTTGCGCCGATATATTCACTCGAACAGTATGAGCAGGCTAATGCTCGTATCAGACGATTGACTACAACGGGCAAGACTAGCGTGTGGCACATATGGGCTACCGCTTTTGAGGCAGAACTTTATCGGCGACTACGCGCAAAGCAGAACACGCTGACAGAGTTTTTAAACTTGGTTAATGGGATAAACGAGGAGTAGGGGCTATGAATTACGAAGAAGCGGCGCAGCGTTTTGTTGCTGTACGCAAAGAGATTGACGCGCTGGAAGCAGCGCACAAAGAAGCTAAGGCGAAGCTAACCGAGAAGCTAAAGATGCTTGAAGGTTGGTTCACCGCCAAAGCGCAGGAAGATGGTCTTGAGACTGTTAAGACTTCTCTGGGTTTGGGTTACTGGTCGACGCACTCAACGGCGACCGTGTCATCCCGCGAGGAGTTCTTCGCACACTGCAAGGCTAACGACCTGTGGGATTTGGTAGAGACACGTGCGTCCAAGACGGGTGTGCGTAGCTATATCGAAGCAAACGGAAGTCCTCCGCCGGGGGTTAACTTCTCATCCGTCCGTGTCTTTAACTTCCGCAAAGCGCAAGCTACTGACTAAGTCACTTTTGAAACTGGAGAAATTTTTTATGAGTAATGCACTCGCAACTGTACCGGCACACATTGCCGCTCGTATCGCCGCCCGTCAACAAGCTGGCACTAAATCAGCTGTGACTTCAGCCATCATCGGAGAGGGTGGTAGCGGCGGTGGTATCCCCCGCATCAGCATCAAGGCTGGTCGTTACCGCTTGGTCGAAGACGGCGTTGAGACAACCGTGGGCATCACGCTAGACACAATCGTTGTCGGCGCTAACCCCCGCGTGTCCAAGGTCTTCTATGGTCAGGCTTATGACGCCGCCGCTGAGAACGTTCGCCCCAGCTGCTTCTCGAATGATGGCTTGAAGCCTGACGCGGCAGTCGAGTCGCCCGTTAGCAATAGCTGTGCAAACTGCCCCAACAACCAGCTCGGCTCTAAGATTCTGCCAAGTGGTGCCAAGTCTAAGATGTGCGCAGACCAGCGCCACTTGGCTGTGGTTGCCGCCGCAGACCCCACCAAGGTGTACAGCCTGACCGTTCCGGTCTCTGGCATGAAAGCCATGCGTGAGTACTTCAAAGACTTGGACAACTACGGTTTAATTCCTGAAGAAGTTATTACACAGTTGGGCTTCGATGACCAAGCGAGCTACCCCAAGATCACGTTCAAGCAGAACGGTTTTGTGAGCGAGAAGGCGGCGGCTCGTGTGGATGTGTTGGCCAAGAGCGACGAGTCCAAAGTTGCTACCCGCCAACTATCACCGCAAAACGCCAGTCCTGCCCTGAGCGCCCCTGCGGCAAAGCCAGCTATCAGCGCGCCAGCCGTCGACGATGCTTACGAAGAAGAAGCCGCTCCTGCGGCTCCTGTCAAGTCGGCAAAACCCGAGGTCGCGCCGGTGAAGGCATCTAGTGAATTAGCGAGTAAACTCGACAGCCTGTTCGACGAGTAGTAAACTCGATAAAACAAGTTAATAGCCCCCGGCTGGACCGGGGGCTTTTCATCAGGGGCAAGTGTTGGATACAAAAACTTTTATTACTCGTGTAACCGCCAACCAAGACGACATCGTTATCTGTGTGCATAGACCAGACGCATCTGGCAGAGACCCACGCGGAATCTTCTGGAACAGAGGTTCATTCTCAGATATTGATGAAGCAGTTGCGGCGATTACACAATGGGATGCAGAGCCTAACTCCACGGTTTACTTTACCGTTGGACGCTTTGCAGGGCATGAATACACAGACGATCAAGGTCGTCAAAAATACCGCCGCCGCCAAGTTGATGCTACGGCTTTCAAGGCTTTGGCTTTTGACTTGGATATTGGTAGCGACAAACCATACGCTACGCAGAAAGAAGGTTGGCTGGCGCTCAAGCAGGCGCTCACCCAGATCGGTTTGCCACAGCCGATGGTTGTGTCATCTGGCAACGGCATCCACTGCTACTGGCCGCTGACGCAGGTAATCGGTACGGACCACTGGGTCAAGGCTTCGATGGCTCTGCGTTTGGCGCTGGAGCAGAACGGTGTCGAGATTGATACCAGCAAGATTCACGACCCATCTATGGTGTTGCGTCCCGTGGGTTCGCACCACAAGAAGCAGATACCATGGAAGCTCGTTGAGTGCAAGGCTGACTGTCCAGACTTCGAGCCTGTCGAGTTGTTCGCAGTGTTGCGCCCATGGTTCGGCAAAGCGGTAAGCGCGGCGCCAGTCAGGGCACCGGGGGCTAAGCCCAAGTCTAGTGTCATGAGCGCCGTTCTCGGCTCTGGTGATGTGGTGCTGGAGAGCGTCCTCAAGCGATGCAATCAGCTACGGGCTATCGCCGACAGCGGCGGCCTGACTGATGCGGCTGGTAACCGAGTCGAGGAACCCATGTGGCGCGCCACCATGGGGCTAGCTAAATACTGCAACGATGTACCAGCGGCAGTTATTCGGCTGGCGGGGAAACACCCCGACTTCGATCTGGATGCCAGCATGGAGAAGATCGCTGGGTGGAACGGCACTGGTCCTACCACTTGCGCAAAATTTGAGCAGTTCTGCGGCACTGGGTGTTCACAATGTATATACAAGAGCGAGAAGCTGCGCAGTCCTGCGCAGTTGTCTGGCGAAGAAGTTGTACAAGTTCCTGTACAACAACCCAGCGGATTCTCGGACGAGTTGGCTGAAACCGTATTTACGTTGCCCAAGCCGTACATCATCCAAGACCACAAAGTTGTGCAGGAGGTTGAAGTCGAGACGAAGATTGTCGACGCAAACGGCAACGAGGTCGCGGCAACGATGGTCGAGCGCCAGCTGATCTGCAACTACGAGATTCACGTCACCGGCATCTACACCGACATAAGCGCAAGCTCTGCAACCGCTACCCTCGCTGTGCGGTATGAGCGTGATGGCTGGAAGTTCTTTGACATGCCAATGACAACCATCTCGATTGCAGGGCGCGACTTCGCAGACTTCCTGATGAGTAAGTTGATTTTGGTGGGCTCACCCCCACAACAAGAACGCTTGAGGCAGTACATAATGAGATATTTGGAGCAAGTACAACAGCAAGCGCCAAGCGGCGCTGAGTTCACTTCGTTTGGTTGGCAGGAAGACGGGTCGTTTCTCTGTGGTGAAACGCTCGTTAACTCGCCTACTGGAAACGTCAACCGCCGCCTCAAAGGTGCGGCAAGCCGATACGCTGGTATCCTGTGCCCCCACGGGGAGCGTGAGAAGTGGATCGAAGCCATGTCTATGCTGGACACTGAGGGCGCCGACAACATCCGCGCGGCGGTGCTTATCGCTACCGCTGGTTTGCTGGGCCGCGTGTCAGGCAACTCATCGTTCATCATGTCGATCTATTCGACGAAGACGACTACGGGTAAGTCTCTGGCTTTGGCGGCGGCGAACAGCCTGATCGGCAGCCCTGATAAGTTGTTGCTGGGTGACCGCGACACAGCCAACGCGTTGTATAACATCCGCGGTACGCTGAACAACCTCCCCGCCACTATGGACGAGATGACCATGCAAGACGGCGTGGCGGCTACGTCACTGGCTTACAACCTGAGCCTTGGCCGAGAGAAGATTGCGATGAACAAGAATCGGGAGATTCGTGACCCCGTGACTTGGGAAGGCCCGACACTTATCACGACCAACCAATCTTTGCATGGCAAGTACGACGAGTTCATGTCTCAGAACGAGGCGGTCAAAGCTCGGTGCTTGGAAGTTGCGCAGAACGACCGTATCTTTATCGGCGGCGAGAAGAGCGAGCGCGGCACACGCTTCTACAATCTGGTCAACGAGCACAACGGCTGGGCGATGCCCGAGCTTGCTGAGGCGGTTGTCGCTATGGGCGGACCGAAGGTGGTGTGGGATAAGGGCTTGGCTGCGTTTGAGAAGCACAACGGGTTTGACTTTGCACCCCCTGAGCGATTCTATAAGTCGGCGATTATAAGCGGCTGGATTATCGGCAACATCGGCAAGCGCCTCGGGCTATTCCCCTTCGACGTAGACGCCACTATTAAGTATCTGTGTAGTTGTGTTGAGCAGTATCGTCAGGAAGCTGAGAGCAACCGCCAAGATGCGTTCGACATAATCGGTCAGTTCTTGCAGGAGCACAACGACCAGCTGATCGAGTGCAAAGAGGAATACGCCGCCGGTGGCAAAGGTCAGGAGTCTGTGCAGTTCCCAGTGCCTGACAAGGCTGTTGCGCGGATTAAGGTTGTCCATGATGCGGCTAACCCCGTCATGCCCGGCAGTAGCATTGCGATCAACCAAGCGGCGCTGAAGAAGTGGCTGCTAAAGACTAGAGATAGCCTAGATCGCATCACCTCAGAGCTTGAGAGTTCCGGTGCGTTGATCGCACAACGGGAGCGTGTTACCCTGTTTAAAGGCTGTCACAAAAGCAACCCGGGGCAGGCGTTCTGTGTGGTGGTGAACCTAAATCACCCACGATTCATCGAGGCGATTACATCACCTCGTGCAAGACCACAGAGCCCAATCAGCCTAGCAGTCCTGCACGGTGTTGGAAGTTAACGCATCCGCGCGGTCTTTGTTCGAGCGAAAGACCGGTTTTTAGAGGCGGGGACCACACGAAGGTTCCCGCTGGCATTGTTGCCCCCCTTGGCTAGTGGAGTTTTGTGATCGACATCTTTGCCGTCACCCTTCTTCACTAGCCCTTTTTTCTCGGCTTCCCGGCGGGCAGCGTTGCGCATAGCGCGCTTTTTCTTCTGCTCCTCCGACCCTTGGTAGTTTGCGTACTCAAGTTTATAGTTACGTGTTGCCATTAGGCTTCTCCTCTGGCTTTAGCCGTCGCCTCTTGCATACGCACCAGAAGCTCGGCTTGTTTCTCGCGGAACGCGTCCCAGTCTGGGCGCTCGTATCGGGCTTCGGCTCGGCGCAGCTTTGAAATCTCTGCTTTGTACTGCCCCATGATTGCACGAGCTGCGCGGCTCTGCTGAATCTTCGCCTGATCTACGTTGTAATCGTAGACCTTGAAACCGGCCCAACGTGCCCATTGTAATGCAGCTGCATTGTCAGAGCGGTCGAGGCGACCCTTCTGCGTCTCCACAAACTTATCCCACTCGTTCAGGTTAACAAACGGCAGGTTGGGGGAGAACTGACCCTGTAAGGCTTGGAGGCGGGCACCCAGCTTCTCTAGGTTGGTGGCTGTGGTAGACGACAGCGTTTTGCCTGTCCACGGGTCAATGCCTGCAAGACCGATCATTAACCCGCTAATCCATGGGCCGCCGGGCTGAAGCGCCGAAGGTATCCACGACTGTCCCATGAAAGATGGTTTGCCTTCACCAACAACTCGCCCTAATGCAAAGACAGGGTTATAGTCGCCCAGCTTGTAGTAAACCGGGTTCTGGTCGTCGCCCATGAACGGGATGCGCACACTGGTGTAGGGGCCGATACCACCGAAGGCACGCTCACGGAGATGCTCAGGGCCAGTTTTGCGCAGACGCTCGTCTTCGTCGTCGCCACCGGAAATCTCCTGCATGATGTGCTCCATGACAGTATATGCCAGCATTAAGTTGACAATAGCCCAAGGCTTGTGGACTGCCATCTTGCCGAGCATGCCTGCCATAGCATAAGGCCACGATACGAAAGGCAACACAGAAGCGCGGGTCGCCTTAACTGCGTAGGCGTCGATGTCATAGTCAAGGAACCCGTCACGCGCCATGTTACCAGCGGTGTCAAAGGTTGCTTGCGACGGGACGCTCTCGCCTTTGTGGGCGGCGACTTCAGCGGCTGACTTCAGGAACAGAGCCAAGCGGAACACGTTGTCTTCCGCAGCATACAGGCCGTTAGCGAAATCGTGTACGGCTTTTCCTCCCTTAGCCGTCGTAGCTATCTTGCTCTTATGTTTTTCATACAGCGACATCTGCGCCACTTTACCGAACACGCCGGTGAGGAATGACTTGTTACCCTCCGCCTCTTTTGCGGCGTTCAGCAGCGCTTGTGACAATGCCTGCTTGACCTCGGTGCTAGAGTAGTCGCCCAGCATGGCGCTAGAGTTTAAGAAGGCACGCACCAAGGAGCGGTCGGCTTGTGACATCGAATTAGGCGCCGCGTGGTACATCGCAAACAGCTTTCCAGCTTGCGCCATGGTTCCAAACGACAAGTCGTGCATAATGGCAATAGACACGTTCGTCGCCACGTTGGTCATGTGCGTGCTGGGGTTGTAGACTGTCTTAGCCTGCTTGAACCAGCGCATCGCCCCAGAGGCAACTTGGTTGCTGACGTACGGACTGCGGTTGCTGGTGTCTTGCATCGCGGACCAGACGGATGACTTCATCACCATGCCAGCCAGCGCACCGTAGCGCGCGCCTTTGGGGATACGCACCCACAATGAAGGGCTACGATACTGGTGAGACACAGCTTGGGTGCGGTTAGTTTCGCTGTTGGCGGTAATAACTGTGTCTGGGTTAATCTTGATTCCGAGAACTTTCTCAGCTTCTTCGATGCTGCTGAAGGCGACAGAGGTAGCGGTGCGCTTGCCTTCCTCTACACCATAGCTTGCAACTGAGTCAGTAAACGTCTTGGACGCGAAGCTGTTGCCCAGCGCTGCCATGGTGTTGCGCAGTGCGTTTGCGAGCTGGTCGGCCTTATTTGCGCGGATAACCTGAGCGGCGGTGGTGTGCGCCTCGAAGCGATACTCGCCGTTGACGTACTTATCAAACACCCAGTTGTGCAGGTTGTCGACCGTTGTGCCGACTGGTGCGCCATTCTTAGCAAAAACTTCTTGGTCAATAAAGCCAGCGGGCACACGCTTACCGTTCTTGTCCTCAAACACCTGCATAAACTTGCGGTTGTCCAACATGTAGTCACCGCTTGCGTCGGTAGCCAGCCAGTCCGTCTGCAGGTTCTTCTCAGAGCGCTTGTGCAAACCGATCAGACGAGACATGCCACGCACACCCAGTGAATCAGAAGCTACTTTCTCACGTGATGTTGGGAACAGCAAAGTCTCAGAGAACTTACCGCCTGCAAAGAACGCTTTAGCTTTGTCGTCGCCCAGCTCTTGGACGTAGTAGTCACGCCACTTGCGGACGTCGTCAGCTACTTCACGCATTGCATCGTCATCTTTAAGCGCGTTTTGGTCGCCGTCCAGATAGCGGAAGATTTCGGATACTTTGTCGGTGGGCAGCTTCTCAATGCTGGTAGCCAAGCGCTCCGCCATGCGATAGCCCGCGTGCTTGTTGTTCTTGTACTCTTGGAACGTGGCACGGAGCAAATGCGGGGTGTTGAAGTGCGCATGGATATAGGTCAGCGCACCTGCAAGGGCTGGGAAGTTGCGGCGTATCCAGTCTGCGGATGTCTCGGCAAATTTACTGATGAACGACTCAGCTTTGTTCCAGCCAACAAGATCAAACAGCACCTTTGTGTTTAAGTACTTAGGCAGCAGTGTCTTGTTAAAGCGTGAGATATCAGCGGAACTCGGCAGTTCGGTGCCCGGGCGCTTGAGCAACTGTTTCTGAGGCCCATCCATTGGGTCGTCTGCCCGCACGGCGGCCTCCAGCACGTTACCCTTGGGTCTTACGTCCTCGGCTACAGGTGTCATGCCTGCTTCGGCCAGCAGTTCAAATGTGCGGTTGATGACGTTACCAGCCTCGGTGTTACCCTTCAGACCAGTGAGCTGGCGAACCAAAGCCAGAACGTTGTTCCACACATCGTTAATCATCTGCAGGAAGCTCTTTGGCGTGCCCTTGGTAGGCATTGCTTCCATGGCTTTGCGGAAGTCGTTTAGGGTGTTGCCGTAGGATATAAGCTCCAACACAGCGTCAAGCTCGTTTCCTTTTTCTACCATGCCGCGCAAGATGTCGCGTACTTTGCTAGCCCTTTCCCCCAGCGCGCCTTTATAGCTAATAACCGCTTTGAGCGATTGTTTCAGCGCCTTGACGTTGGGGTGGTCAGGGTTGTTGTAGACGAAACTTTGCAACGCACCGTGGAGTGCCTCGTGTAGAACGGTAGAAGGGCTGTCGTCCTCGCGGATGTAGATGGTGTTGGTGTTCGGGTCGAAGCGGGGGTTACCCTCTGTAATAAACTGAACGCGAGGAATATCAGGAGCGTTCATGCGCTCGCGGCGCGCTGCAATGTTTTCCTCCCGGCTAAGGCTGGACTCGTCCACCTTAATCATCGTTTCGCGGATGGCGCGCGCGAGCACCTTGTCGTACGTGCTGCCGTTAAACCGGATGTATTGCAGGATGCCAAAGAACCCGGTGTACTCCAGCTCGGCGTTGCCAGCTATGTTTCCATACCCTTCTTCGGCAGCTTTGCGGAACTGCAACTTCTTTCCTGTGGCTTTCATCTCGCTAGCTTGGCGAGTGTCATTTGACTTCGACATAAATATGTCGTAGCCGCCCCGGAAAATATCTGTTTTGGCGGCGGCCCAACCAGAGGACAAGTTCACGTCGATCTTCTGCATCGCTTGGACGATGGCCTGATCTTCCTTAGACAGTGCGTTGAAGTCGACGTTGCTAAGGATTGCCTGTACCTGCTTTTTAGATGTGGCGATTAGCGTCTGCAGGTCTTTGGCGTTGTAACCAACCAGTTCGCCAAGGGCGGTAAGAGCCTGCTCGGCCTCATCCTTATAGCGCAGGTGTGTTCGTAGGCTTTGTTCGGCGTTGGCTTGCGCCGTGGTGCCCCCCTTAACAGGTTTCGTCGGGCGGTTTAAGTTGGTGCCAGAGTTCGTGAATTTCCACCACGCTATGGCAAACGTCCGCAGTGCGTCCGAAGTGCTTTGCGCCTTGGGGGTGCTCCGGCCTTGAACTTTGCCGCCCGACGACAGCAAGCCGCTAGTAATGTTGATAGCTTCAGTTTGGCCGATGGTACCCTGCATCGGGGGGACGGTGCCGACCTGCCCAGCAACAGATGACTCGAGGTTATCTAAGCCTAAATCCTGAGCAGCTTGTTGAGAAAAAGCACCCCCTGCAGCCGGAGCTGCGGGAGGTGTAAGGTCGGTGCGTCCATCGACCGTTGGAGAAACTGTGCGCAAGGGGCGCCCAAAGGCGGCTGTCTCAACTGCAGGGTTCGGAGCCGAGACTGGGGCAGCTGCTCCGCCAATATCGAGGCTAAGGCCGCTCATGTCCACGCCACCGACGATAGGACTAGCAGGGCGGCTCAGCGACGCCCGCTGCAGAGGGGATAGCACGTCTGAGATAGGACGTGGGCCGCGCGTTGGACCTTGCAGCGTTTCGGTTTGCAGCGGACCTAAGTCGCCGGTCAACGGGCTGTTGGGGTCATTCGTTACGGGTTGGCGAGTCGGTACTTCGGGGAAACCGCCGATACCCTCTAAATCGAGCGCGCTGTTCATCTGTCGCGCTGCAACATCAAAACGTGCCGCCGGTGTGTCGAGCGTTGGGCCTTGGAACGCCTGCTGTGCCTCGAACTGTGATACGCCAAACGAAGGGTCAGCTTGGTATGTAGGCGCGTCAGTTTCGTCGAACAGACTAATTTGACCGGAATAGTCCTGTTGCGGTTGCGGCGCTCCGGCGGCAGCCTCTGCGCGCAAGCGCTCTTCTGCCCTCCGCAGGATTTCTGCGGTAACCTGTGTTTCCCCGTCCTCTTTTTCCGCTTCCTCTTGCATCACTCGCGCGACCATGTTCTGGAGCTGGGTCGTTGCCTGCTCCCCCTGTGCGTTGGCGCCCTCGTCCATGCCACGGTTGAACAAGTCCTGTTGCGGCGCAGCATCCATCAAGTTAACTGGGCTGCCGTCGGCGAGAGCTTGCTTAGTCGCGTCCTCTGTAATTTTTCGGTCGACTTCCGCTAAAAGTCCGCGGAACTCTTGGAGCTGCGCGTTAAACTCCGCATCACTCGAAGACCCCCGCAACACATCCTGCACGCGTTTTGCTGCCTGTATGCGCTGAGCGCTGGGCAGGGCGGTGTTCGCCGCGTCAGCCATGTCCGCTTTAAGGCTCTCCATAAAAGACTTGGCGTCTTGGAATTCGGCCATAGTGCTCAGGGGGCTAATCATAGCTCCGCCGATGCCGCCCTTAACACCAGAGATTGCATACTCGTCAAACGCTTCAGGGCTTGTCAGGTCGTTGTAAGCACCCGCACGCTCCATAGCACTCTGGGCAATCTCGGTGCCACCCTCTGTGGCAAAGTCTTGGAGCGCTTTCTTGCCGCCGTATTTAAATGCGTTTTCTTTCAGCAAGTCCCGTGCGTTCTTAGCCGCGTTCGGCGCGAGTAATTCACTGGTGCCTTTCTTCGTCGCGTACTGCCTACCCGCAGCCTGCGCGGACTTCTTTGCAAGCTGGGCACCGATGCGGGCTTCCGGGCCGACGAGAGCTTCTAGCGCAGAAGAGCCAAGGCCTGACGTGGCCGCTGCAGTTGGGTCGTAGATGCCTTTTGCCCGCTGCTCCGAGCGAACACTGCCGTACGTTTCAAGCATCGTAGTAAGGAAACGACTACCCAGACCACTGAGAATAGCGACAAGCGGAATCGACGCGCCACCTGTCATAGGCGCGAGGGCTAAGCCGATTGGGGCAGTAGCTGTTACCGCAGCGGCTGTGGTGCCGAGGGCGACTGGAAGGTCATATGCCAGTTCGCCAACAGTCTCGCCGATAAGCGTCATCGGCTTGTCGACAATATCTTTAGCGGTAGTAATCTTACTCGGATTGCGCGCAGCGATGTCACCACCATACTGCTGCATGGCACGACCAAGAGACTCAGCGCCGAGGTCTTCGATTGTGCTGCCGTAGTTGGAGGCAGCCTGACCAAACCGACGTTGGAAGTCGTCGACGATGTCTAAGCCATCATAATCACGCTGCAGCTTTGCCTTGGCCTGTGAAGACTCAAGCGGCAAGAAACCCTCGGGGAGCTGCTCGTTATGCACATCAAGCAAAGGTGCGTTTTGGCGGCCTTCGTTAAGGTCCAGTGCAAATACTTTGCCACCGCTAAACACTTGCCCGGTGTTGGGGTTGTAGCCCAAGATTGGGTCGCGGACCTGCTGCGGCTCAACGGGGTCTAGCAGAGACTGTGTCTTCTGCCGCATCCGCGCGAGTATTGCCTCGCCTGTCTCGTTTGACCCCCCCGGAGCTAGCGTACCCGGCAGTGCCGCTTGTGTGGGCATGCCACTTGCGCGCGTGGCCGCACCGCCCTGCAGCAGTGCTTCGTTGGCTTGGGCGTTATAGTCAAAGATATTCTTCATAAGGGCCTCAGATTTACCTGCAACTATTCTACCGCGCACTGCGCATTTTATCTAGGTACTATGTTTACCCGAGTTGCACCATCTTCATGCGCCCCGGTCCAACCATGCCGTCGCTCATAGGCTTGCCGGGCTCGTATATCAGGATGCCGTCTCGGGTCGAGAAGAAGACGTTGTTCTGATCGTCCTTAAAGAACTTGCCGGACTTGTTGGGGTCCAGATTATTCTGCAGGATGATCTTTTGCATCTCTTTAAGTGAGTCGGCTTCTTTGCCCATCAGCGTGTTTACGCCCTTGATTTGTTCCAGTCGAAGGTTGTATTTCTGCTCGAGCATCGCTTTGGGGGCCTCGACGGTTGCGTACTTCTGCTGCGCTTCCCACACATTTGCTTGGGCACCAGCCATCTGCTTAGACAACTCAGCCGCGCGGGCTGCGGTCTGTCCTGAAAGTGTGCCATACAGATTAGTAACAAACGTTAGCCGATCTACGGGCGTGCCGACAGCTCTGTAGTTGCCTTCGGCGTCTGGTGCGGCCTGCACAAAACCTTGGTTTGTTTGGGCGTACGCCATGCCTGCGGCTTCTGCAAGTGAGGCAAGCGCGCCTTCGTCGCCTCGGGCGGCGCGGGATGCGGCATCTCGATGCACCGCGTCTTGCATGTTGGCTTGTAAGGTAAGCGCGGCAGTCTGGTACTTCATCATCGTCTCTGCGTCGGGTGCGACCGCCAGCATACGATTTAGCTGTGCCAACTTTGCGCGAGCAAGGCGAAGTTGCTCGCCCGCCTGCGCTTGTGTGTTTCCAACCTGACTGGGCGAAAACATAAACGCGGGCGTGTTCGGCGCTACTGGGGCTGCAGTCGATACTGCCACCTGTGTAGACGCAGGAGCCGTGGCTCCCTCTACGGGAGCTTCCTCCGGCGCAGGTGCCTGTTGCTGTGCAGTGCCGGACAAGATGCTGTCAACAATCGGGTCCATGTCGGCCTTGCCTTTAGCAGACGTAGCCCCTTTGTAGCGCAAGAGCGCAGCGCGAACGTCGCCATTAGCCTCGCGT
>Ga0255771_1001154_pt1 | contig 28740 bp, 33 predicted proteins | sample 011ome_19_FD_179969 | JGI IMG/M metagenome (GOLD analysis project Ga0255771, IMG submission 179969) | Coastal salt marsh microbial communities from the Groves Creek Marsh, Skidaway Island, Georgia - 011510BT metaG (version 2) | ecosystem: Environmental > Aquatic > Marine > Intertidal zone > Salt...
TGATTTGATTGCCTCTGTAATTGCTTTTTTGGTGATTTCATTAAAAACAATACGAGGTGTATCGTTTGACAAGTTTAATGATTCAATCAAATGCCAGGCAATAGCTTCTCCTTCCCTGTCCTCATCAGTTGCAAGATATACGGTTTGGGAGTTTTTGACCGCTTTTTTTAATTCACTAACGACCTTCTTCTTGTCTGAAGAAACTTCATAGGTAGGTTGGAAATTATTCTCAATACTAATTCCCATGCCCTTTTTTGGCATATCTCGAATATGCCCAATACTTGATTTAACAACATAATCACCGCCTAAGAACTTTTCGATTGTTTTGGCTTTTGCAGGTGACTCAACTATTACCAGGTTGCTTGACATTACTGAAGCGTTGGATTTTCATCCAAAAACACTACAGACTCTAGCCATTCTGTTTCAGAAAGTTCATCTTGTGAATTTCCTAAGACCATCATTACAACCCATTTAAGATCATCTAAAGAAATATTTGAATCGCCCAAGGATAAGACCTGCTCAATTATGGTCTCACGCTGAGTTGCATTTAATTGACCCATGTTTTCCAAGAACAATAGAAAACCTCTAGCCTTAGCATCTAACTTTGACTTTTCTTCATCAGTGTAAATTCTAATACCGCCATTTATAGAAGCACTGATTGGACTTGTTTTACCGTCCTGAACAGCAGCAATATTCTCCAACCAGAGTAGGGCTTTATCAATTCTGGCATTATCGAAGCCTGCTTCAGATAAATGCGCCTTTAGACTTGCATCATCAATCTCACTAGAAGAGGAACCATAGTCTGCACTTTCAAAAATGTAATCAAACATATAAGTTAATACATCAAGAATGCTATTTGTCATAATCAACCCCTGTAGTAAGAAGAAAAGAGTTATCTAAGGAAGCTTGGTAGCTATGCCTTTTGAGTTTGCAATATCCACTATGTAGATATTTAAGGACTTTTAATTGATTTTCAAGCAAATTAAGAAATAATCGTGGAAAAACCTTTTTTTTGATTATATACAGACTTTAATTTTTTTTGAATTTAATTTATAAGTTTGTATTAGGCAATACTTTTAAATGGAGTATATGGTAAAATTGCCTGCTTTTCTGGCAAGATAAGAGATTATGAAAAGAACATTTCAACCAAGTGTACTAAAACGCAAGAGAACTCATGGTTTTAGAGCAAGAATGAAAACACGCTCAGGTAGGGCTGTAATCAATGCGCGCAGAGCCAAAGGACGTAAGAGATTAGCTGCATAAATTCTCCGCTATTTGGTTTTGAACCAAAAATTCAGTCGCTCCAATCGATTAATTAAACCTTCTGAATTTAAGGAGGTTTTTTCCAATGCAAAATATCTAAATGGCAAATTTTGGAAAATAGTAATTTCAAGAGATTTAAACCACATTGCCAAACTTGGTTTAGCTATATCTAAGAAAAATAATCCTCGCGCTGTAGATAGAAATCGAATAAAACGAATCGCTCGAGAAAATTTTCGACAATTTCAACATTTAATCGCCAAAAAAAATCTAGTAGTCATGGCTAACAAAGTGCATCGAAATGTAACTAGTAAAACTTTATCAAAAGAATTCTGCGAGATGCTCAACAAGATTATATAGTTATGAAATATATCATCATGTTTCTTATCAAAACTTATCAAGTATTAATTTCTCCATTAATTGGTTCAAACTGTCGTTTTTTACCAACGTGTTCCGCTTATACTTATGAAGCTGTAAAATTGCATGGAATTTTTAAAGGCTTGAATCTTGGATTCAAAAGAATTTCGAAATGTCACCCATGGAATGAAGGCGGATATGATCCTGTTCCTGAAAAAATAAAGAATAAATAAACTATGGACAATCAAAAACTATTTCTCGTTGTAGCTATATTTCTAACTGTTTTCCTTCTTTGGGATAAATGGGAGCTTCAGCAAACTGTTGATTCAAAAGGTAATGTAGTAACTAAAACAGTTCTATCAAATTCTGTCCCAAGCGTAAATAAAGATCTCCCTCAAACACAATCTTCGGAATTGCCGAACGATACTAAGTCTTCTAGTGCGGGAATAATAAAAGTTGAAACAGATTTATTGTCGGTTGAAATTGACAAGAAGGGTGGTTCAGTTACTCAAACTTTACTTAAGGATTATCCTTTAACTCTTGGCAGCGATCAAAAATTTAGACTTCTTAAAAATGACTTTGGGAATAGAAATATTGCAAGAAGTGGGCTCATTCCTGACAAAATTTTACCAACCCATCATGATAATTTCACTTCAACATCTGACTCGTTCAGCCTCACAGGTGAGAGTTTAATAGTTCCTCTCTTCTGGGAATCAGAATCGGCAAAAGTTACTAAAAATTTCAGATTTAAAAAAAATAGTTACTTAGTAGAAGTTGATTATGAAATTACTAATAAATCAAATTCTCCGATTAATGCTACTAGCTATGTCCAACTTGCAAGAAATGCTTTTGATCAAGGTTCATTGATGATGCCGACTTTCACTGGTGGTGCAAGATTTGACGATGAAGATATTTATCATAAATATGACTTTGATGAATTTTCAGATGATAATGATGCGACATCAAAAGGCGGGTGGATCGGAATGGTTGAACATTATTTCTTGAGTGCATGGATTCCTAATCGTGAAAGTTCGCATAAATATTCATCTAAAGTCTATGACGACTTATACATGATGCAAGCAGTAAACCCGCCTCAGTCCATTGCGCCAGGGCAGACTGTAAATATCCCAGGCAATAGCTTGTTTGTCGGCCCTAAACTTCAAGAAGTTATTGATGATGCTGCTCCAGGGTTGGACCATACAGTTGACTATAGCTGGTTGTATATTGTTGCTAAACCTATGGCTGAATTGATGCACTGGATTAATAAATATGTAAATAGCTGGGGATGGACCATTATTATCTTTACTATTCTAATTAAGTTGGTCTTCTACAAACTCAGTGAGAAGTCATATAAAAATATGGCCGCCATGAAATTACTTGCCCCTAGAATAAATCAACTTAAAGAAACCTATGGTGATGATAAGCAAAAGTTTGGTCAAAAAACAATGGAGCTATATCGAAAAGAAAAGGTTAACCCTGCAGCAGGCTGTCTGCCAATTTTAGTTCAAATCCCTGTATTTATATCTCTTTACTGGGTCTTACTAGAAATGGTTGAACTAAGACAAACGCCATTCCTATATCTTAATGACCTGGCTGATATGGATCAATTCTTCATTTTGCCAATCATCATGGTAATTTCTATGATTGTCCAGCAAAAACTTAACCCTCCACCAACAGACCCTACACAGGCAAAAATAATGATGGCCTTGCCTTATGTTTTTGGAGTATTTTTCTTATGGTTCCCTTCAGGTTTGGTTCTTTACTGGGTTGCCAACAACATCTTATCAATCCTTCAACAGTGGGTTATTAACAAAAGAATAAGTGGCTAAACCTTTTGAAGATACAGCACTTTTTGAATGCTGGAGAGATACAAAGCTTTCAAACTTCTCGACAAGATTAGATAATTATCTTGTCGAGATAGAAGATCCACTAAAACTTTCATCGACAGAATTTGAGAAAATTAGAAAAACCTGTGGTGAATCAAGTTTTTGTCTAATTAAAATCAAAGAGCAAAGTGACTATGCTTCAGTGATTAACAAAATTAACAGTCAACTTGGGCTCATTGACTATGATAAACATTTGTATGTAAAAACCAATGGGTTGGCATCAATAACTGTTTCTAAAAGAACAGATCAATCAGAATTTATTCCCTACACTGACAGGGAGCTTGGTTGGCATACCGATGGATACTACAATGAGGAAGAAAATCGAGTTCGTTCTTTCACCCTTTTCTGTGTCAACCCATCACTTTCTGGTGGTGAGACCTCTTGGGTTGACCATGAGCTCATTTACATTAAGCTTTATGAAGAATCCAAAGACATCATTGAGGCTTTGTGTCATCCTAGAGCAATGACTATCCCAGCGAATATAGTTAACGACAAAACTCTAAGACCTGAATCAACAGGGCCTATTTTTTTTAATGACCGTACTTCAAATGCCTTGTATATGAGATACACCCAAAGGAAGAAGAATATTCAATTTCATGATTCTCTGGAAATCTCACAAGCTGTTGAAGCGCTCGATAAACTCCTTGAGGATATAGATGATATTAAATTTTCTCATCGGTTTAATCGAAATGAAGGCATCCTAACAAATAATGTTCTGCACAAAAGAGCCTCATTCGTTGACAATCCAGACCAACCGAGATTATTATTACGTGGTAGATACTTCAACAGAATAAACTAGATGATTAATAATCATTGGCTATCTTTCGCTAATAGAGTTCCATCAAGAAATTTTAATAATCGATCAAGCGACAATATCAGTTTGATTGTAGTTCACTCAATCTCACTGCCTCCTGGAATCTATGGCAACCATTTCATAGAGGATTTTTTTACCAATAAACTCGACATCTCTCAAGATCCCTATTTCGATGAAATTAGTGGGCTTGAGGTTTCTGCCCATCTACTGATTAAACGTTCTGGAGATGTTGTTCAGTTTGTACCCTTTGATAAAAGAGCTTGGCATGCTGGTGAGTCGAGTTATAAAGGTGAGTCAGATTGTAATAACTTTTCAATAGGAATTGAGCTTGAGGGCACGGATACAGATGAATTTGAGGATAGACAATATGAAATACTGAGTGAGATTATTAAAGTGTTAAAATCTTCATACGCTATAGAAGCTGTTGTCGGTCATAGCGATATTGCACCAGGTAGAAAAACTGATCCTGGCTCAGGTTTTAATTGGAATAGAATTAATGAACTTATCTAAAAGAGCTCTCACAAGTGCCAAACAAATAAAATTAATCATCTTTGATGTTGATGGAGTTCTAACTGATGGTGGTCTCTATTTTTCTGACGAAGGTATGGAATTTAAGCGTTTTCACTCTCTAGATGGTCATGGAATTAAAATGATTCTTGAAAACAATATCGAGCCTGCAGTCATTACGGCAAGAGAATCTGGGAATGTGAAGTACCGAATGAAGAATCTAGGCATAAAGCATTATTATCAAGGTCAACAAGATAAAACAAAAGCTTATGTCGAACTTCTACAGAAGTTGAAACTTAACCCCAATGAAGTTGCATATATGGGGGATGATATCATAGACCTGCCAGTAATGAATCAGGTCGGGCTTCCAATTGCACCTGCGAATGCGCATGAAATAGTGAAGAGTATGTCAACGATTGTTACAAAAAAATCTGGAGGCAATGGGGCAGTCAGAGAAGTTTGTGATTTTTTACTTCAGGCACAAGGCAAGTTTGATACTGAAATGGAGAAATATATTTAAGAAATGCTTGCTATTCATTTAGCTTTGATTGACATAATTATCTGGACCACTATTCATTATATCTATGACCGTCTTTGGTTGAAAATTAAATGGGGAATCGATAATTAAACACATGAAATACGCTTTTCTAGGAATTATGTTTTTTTTACTTGCTGGTTGTTTTTCAAGTGAGCCCTCTGAGAGTGAAATGGAGGAGGCATTTACAAAGTCAGCCCTTCCCTATGCAAAAAAATCTTTTTCTGCAGGTGCAGGAATATTTGCAGCAGGATTCACACAGGATATGACTGTTGATATAAGAAATTTTGAAAAAATATCATGCGTTGAGCTCAGTGAAAAACTCTACAGCTGTGAAATTTTTGCTGAGATGAAAATAAAGCTTCCAAAAGAAACTGGAGCGCTTTTGGCCTTGTTTGGTGGTGGTGAGATTCAAGAGTGGATACAAATTTCTCAAGCAGTCGATTTTCTAAAACTTAATAGCGGCTGGATAGTCAAAAATCCTAATTATTAGATTTATGCATATCACTAAATTTCAAGATACCTGTTACAAAACTTTACAAATCAATGTGCCTGCGGGTAGGGTAATTACTTATAAGAACCTGGCTATTCTTACAGGTAATCCTAGAGCCTCTAGAGCGGTTGGAAATGCAATGAACAAGAATCCTTTTGCTCCTCATGTGCCATGTCATCGAGTTGTCAAATCAGACGGAAGTATTGGAGGATTTGCATCAAGTATTGAGAAAAAAATTCAACTTCTTAAAGAAGAAGGCATTGAAATTGATGGAAATAGGAAAATTAAGAACTTTAAAAAGTTATTGATTAGCCCTTAATTTTCTTTCCTCTCATTTTAGAAATCATTTGGAGTTGTGCCATGGCTTCAGCAAGTGCAGCTTGTGTTGCGCCAATTTCTTGATCGCCTGTTGCATTTGCCATCGCTTCCTCAGCACGTTGTTTAGCTTCTAGAGCTCTGGCTTCATCAAGATCATGTGCCCTGATGGCAGTATCAGAAAATATAGTAACTACTTCTGGTTGGACCTCTATGATTCCTCCAGACACATAGATAGACTCTTCGCCCTGCTCTGTCTCAACTCTAACCTCGCCAGGCTTTAACGTTGATAATAGCGCAGTATGTCTTGGGTAAACACCAATCTCACCCCTTGAAGCAGGAGCGAAAACACACTTTGCCTCTCCAGAATATAGAGATTCTTCAGTGCTTACAATATCGACATGAATTGTTGCCATTTATGCTTTCTCCGCAGCTCTCTCGCGTACTTCTTCAATTGAGCCAGTCATATAAAATGCCTGCTCTGGAATGTTATCACACTCACCATCAAGAATAGCTTTGAACCCTGAAATAGTATCTTTTAGTGAAACATACTTTCCTGGCGAACCAGTAAATACCTCAGCTACAAAGAATGGTTGTGATAAAAATCTTTGTATTTTTCTAGCTCTTGAAACTGAAAGCTTATCTTCTTCAGACAACTCATCCATACCAAGAATAGCAATGATATCTTTAAGCTCTTTATATCTCTGTAGAACTCCTTGAACTCCACGGGCAACATTGTAATGCTCCTCACCAACAATATGAGGATCTAGTTGTCTAGAAGTTGAATCTAAAGGATCAACAGCAGGGTAAATACCAAGCTCTGCAACTTGTCGAGACAATACAACTGTAGCATCTAAGTGGGCAAATGTTGTCGCAGGAGAAGGGTCAGTCAAGTCATCCGCAGGTACATATACTGCTTGGATTGAAGTAATAGAACCTTTCTTAGTCGATGTAATTCTTTCTTGAAGAGCCCCCATTTCAGAAGCCAGAGTAGGCTGATATCCTACCGCAGAAGGCATACGTCCTAAAAGCGCAGATACCTCTGTTCCCGCAAGAGTGTAACGGTAAATATTATCAATAAATAACAGAACGTCTCTTCCCTCATCACGGAAATACTCAGCCATCGTCAAGCCAGTTAAAGCAACACGAAGTCTGTTTCCTGGTGGCTCATTCATTTGACCATATACGAGTGATACTTTATCAAGAACATTTGATTCTTTCATTTCATGATAAAAGTCATTTCCTTCACGAGTTCTTTCACCAACTCCAGCAAATACAGAATATCCTGAATGCTCAATCGCAATATTACGAATAAGTTCCATCATATTTACTGTTTTTCCAACACCTGCACCGCCGAATAAACCAACTTTACCACCTTTCGCGAAAGGACAAACTAAGTCAATAACTTTGATACCTGTTTCTAATAACTCAGCAGCTGGTGCTAGTTCATCATAAGATGGAGCAGCTCTGTGAATTTCCCAATCTACTTCATTTCCGATCTCACCAGCATTATCAATTGCCTCACCTAGGACATTCATGATTCGTCCGAGTGTTTTCGTTCCTACAGGCACCTTAATTGCAGCGCCAGTGTTAGTAACGTCAAGACCTCTTTTAAGACCTTCTGAACTACCCATTGCAATCGCACGAACTGTATTATCACCAAGCTGCTGTTGAACCTCAAGGGTTAAATTAGTTGCTGTCACATTCAGAGCGTCATATACCTTTGGTATGCTGTCTGACGGGAATTCAACATCGATTACCGCGCCAATAATTTGTGTGATCTTGCCTTTACTCATCTTCCTTTCCTTTTTTTATACTGCAGCAGCACCGCCAACGATCTCAGAAATTTCCTGAGTAATTGCGGCCTGTCTTGCCTTGTTATAAACTAACTCTAATTCTTTAACCATCTCGCCTGCATTATCGGTAGCACTCTTCATAGCGATCATTCTAGAGGATTGCTCACAAGCAATATTTTCAACTAGACCTTGGTAAATTAAGGCCTCAATATATCTGACCAACAATGCGCTAAGCGCATCTTCTGCATCTGGTTCGTAAATATAGTCCCAATGATGATCCAACCCATCAACCTCTTCTGCTTTCATAGGGATAAGTTGGTTAAAAGTTGGTTTTTGTGTCATTGTATTAACAAATACGTTATGAACAACAAACAACTTTTGAATATTTCCCTCATCATAGCTGTCAAGCATGACCTTGATGGTTCCCAGCAAATCATTGAAATGCGGTGTATCACCTAAATCGGTTAACACTGATACGATTTTCAATCCTGAATTCTTGAAAAAACTTGTTGCCTTCTTGCCTATAGTGCATAGTTCGACCTCAACACCTTGGGCCTTAAGATCAGAAACCTCTTTTAAAACTTTTCTGAATAAGTTAGTATTAAGACCTCCACACAAGCCTCGATCACTTGAAATGACAATCATTCCTACTCTTTCGGTTTTCTCAACATCTTGCATATAAGAATGCTTAAATTCTGAATGTGCATAAGTTAAATGACTGATAACCCTAGCAATTTTTTCCGAATAAGGACGAGATGCCATCATTCTGTCTTGGGCTTTTTTCATCTTTGACGCGGCGACCATTTCCATGGCTGAAGTAATCTTCTGAGTATTTTTAATACTCGAGATTTGCGTTCTAATTTCTTTGCCTGATGCCATTATTTTTTACCAAGTATGATTAGCCTTGAAGTCATCAATCGCAGCTTTCAAATCTGCCTCAATCTTATCATCCCAATCACCGCTCTTGTTTATGTTGCTCATTAACTTCGACTGATTGGCTTTCATGTAGGCATGAAGAGCAGCTTCAAAATCTACCACCTTATTCACATCAACATCATCGAGTGCACCAGAGTTAGCAGCATAAAGCGATGTAGCCATTTCAGCAATTGATAAAGGTGCATATTGATTTTGTTTCATAAGTTCAGTTACTCTCTGACCTCTATCGATTTGTGCTTTTGTATCAGCGTCAAGATCTGATGCAAACTGAGCAAACGCTGCAAGTTCACGATATTGTGCTAAGTCAAGACGAATACCTCCGCCAAGTTTTTTAATTACTTTTGTTTGAGCAGCTCCACCCACTCGAGATACTGATAGACCTGCGTTAATAGCTGGTCGTATACCCGCATTAAACAAGTCTGTTTCCAAGAAAATCTGTCCATCTGTAATTGAAATTACATTCGTTGGTACAAAGGCTGATACGTCTCCAGCTTGTGTTTCAATTATTGGAAGCGCTGTCAATGATCCGGTCTGACCTTTTACTTCACCATTGGTCATACGTTCAACATAATCCGCATTCACACGCGAAGCTCTTTCAAGTAATCTTGAGTGAAGATAGAAGACATCACCAGGATAAGCCTCACGTCCAGGTGGTCTTTTTAATAGAAGTGAAACCTCACGATAAGCCCAAGCTTGTTTCGTAAGATCATCATAAATAATTAGAGCATCCTCTCCTCTATCACGAAAATACTCAGCCATTGCACAGCCCGCATATGGGGCAATATATTGAAGTGCTGGAGAATCAGCAGCATTAGCTGCAACAACAATGGTATTTTCCATTGCGCCATTCTCTTCAAGTTTTCTAACTACTGCGGATACTGAAGAAGCCTTTTGTCCAATAGCGACATAAACACATTTAACCCCTGTGTCCTTCTGGTTGATGATTGCATCAACTGCAACTGCTGTTTTGCCAGTCTGTCTATCGCCAATAATAAGTTCACGTTGTCCACGTCCGATTGGAACCATTGAGTCAATCGCTTTGATTCCCGTTTGAATAGGTTGGTCAACTGACTTTCTGTCAATTACACCAGGTGCAACAACTTCTAGAGGCCTGTGATCTTCTGCATTAATATTGCCCTTACCCTCAATATCTTGACCCAGAGGGTTAACAACTCTTCCTAAAAGAGAGTTTCCAACTGGCACCTCAACTAGACGATTAGTACATTTAACCTTATCACCTTCTGAAATATGAAGATAATCACCAAGGATAACTGCACCAACTGAATCTTGCTCAAGATTAAGCGCCATGCCAAATGTATTTCCTGGAAATTCTAACATCTCACCAAATTGAACATCTGCAAGACCATGAATTCTTACGATACCGTCACTAACACTGACAACAGTTCCTTCTGTCTTAGCCTCGGCTTCAAAGTCAAAACCCTCAATTTGTTTTTTGATTAAATCACTTATTTCTGAAGCATTTAGTTGCATGTTTCTACCTCTGTTTATATATCCCTAGTTCGATGAAAGTTTTTGATGAAGGGCTTCTAATCTTGCCTGAATAGAAGAATCTAAAACTTTATCACCGTCTTTAATTACTACACCACCGAGAAGCGAATCGTCAACCTCGGAATCAATTTCAACTGAAACTTTGTGTTTATCAGTCAATGATTCTGACAATTCCTTTTCCTCTGCAGCTGTTAATTTATAAGCTGTTGTCACTTTAAATTGCTTATTCTTACTGTTTTGTCCAACCAATGAATCGAATTGCGAATAGACACTTGGCATTACACTAAATCTTTCGTTCTTAATAATTAGCTCAAGAAAATTACTTTCTTTTTTGCTTAGCTTTTTGCCATGGAGTTTAGTAATAATGTTATTTAGTGTATTAATTTTTTCTTCTTTCGAAGTGCCTGGTCTTGCCAGAATGTTTTTTATATCTTCACTAGCAGATACTGAAGCCAAAAGTCCAGAGAACTTTAACCAGTCCTGTTGTTCTTTTGCAGATCCTGCAGTCAGCATTATTGCCTGGGCATATGGTTTAGCTAATGTAGATAGTTCCACTCTGTTAATTCCTTAAATTGATTCAGATAGTTTCGACAATATTTTTTTGTGCGATTTTGCATCCACTTCTTTGTCAATGACAGCCTTAACGCCTTGAAGAACAAGATCCGATAGATGATCTTTAAGTTCTTTACGAACTCTAAGCGCCTCTTGTTCAAGTTCAGCGTGAGCATGATTTTTAATTTTCTCTGCTTCACGGACAGCATTATCCTTCGCTTCTTCAACCATAGTTGAAGCTTGTTTGTTAGCGTTAGAAATAATTTCAGCAGCTTGATCTTTAGTTTGCTTTAGAATCTCATTTGCTTTCTGCTGTGCATCTTTTTGCTCAGATAAGCCTCTCTCTGCAGCGATCAAACCTTGCTCGATTTTTTTCTTACGCTCTTCCATCATAGCGACAATCGGCGGCCATACAAATTTCATGCAAAACCATACAAACATGGCAAACATAATTGTTTGGCCAATAAGAGTAAGATTTATATTCATATTAAGTTCTCTTTAATGAAATTTGTTTAATTAAGCAACCGCAAATAAAATATACATTGATATACCAACGGCAATCATTGGTACAGCATCGACAAGACCCATAACGATGAACATTTGAGTTCTAAGCATACCCATTAGCTCTGGTTGGCGCGCAACACCTTCAATAAATCTTGCACCTAGGATACCAATTCCAACAGCAGCACCAAGAGCGCCAAGACCCATCAGGATAGATCCCGCTAAAAATAAAATACTTGTTTCCATTTTGTACTCCTTATTATTAAGAAAAATTAATGACCTTTATCATGGGCCATATCCATATAGACTATTACTAAAGTCATGAATATAAATGCCTGTAACAATACAATCAAAATGTGAAATATTGCCCAAGGCAAAGAGAGTGTCCACTGGATCCAGAATGGAAGCAGTGCAATTAAAATAAATATCATTTCACCTGCGTACATATTTCCAAATAGACGAAGGGAATGAGAAACAGGTTTAGCTATTAGAGATACAAACTCAAGGAAAAAATTCGCTGGAATAAGAAGAACTTTGAGTATCGGGTTTTTAGACTCAAATGGGTGAAGCGTTAGTTCAGCCGTAAATCCACCAATGCCTTTATTCTTAATACTGTAGTAAACCATTAATATAAATACACCAATCGATAGACCAAAGGTGGCATTTGGATCTGTTGTTGGAACAACCTTAAAGTAAACATGGTGCGGATCGACACCAAAGAAGTTGGCGCCAATATATTGAGCTAAACTTGGAAGCCAGTCAACTGGAACTAAGTCCATTGTATTCATTAAAGTTATCCATATAAATACTGTTAACGCTAGAGGAGCAACCAAAGGATTCTTACCATTAAAGGAACCACGGACATTTTCGTCAATAAACTCGATAATACTTTCAATGAAATTTTGCATTCCTCTTGGGGTCTCTACAGTCATTTTCTTCGATGCTCTGTAAAAGATAAATAAAAAGAGAGCTCCCAAGAAAAAAGACCAACCAAGTGTGTCTAAGTGCAGTGCCCAAAATCCCATCGACTTTGCTTCAGCAGCACTGTGAGCAATGCCCCATGAGCCATCAGGAAACTGACCAAATGTTAGATTTTGAAGGTGATGTTTAATGTATTCACCAGATGTAAGAGCTGCGCCTTCAGTTGCCATTGTATTCTCTAACTTTGTCTATTGTAAAACCCAGTATGCCGACTACCATAGTTATGATCATTGCTTTTTTGTCGAGTAGTAAAAACTCAAAACCCAGGTATACCATCGCAACCAAGATGAGCATTCTTTGTATTACGCTCAAAACCATTACCCCAACACTTTGGCCAGGTTTAAGATTTTTTTTAGCTTGGTTATTGGTATGGTAACCAACAAGCAAAGTGTTAACTGCGCTAATCAAACCCCCAAAAGCAGCTGCCATTGCAGCGTCTTTAGTTACAAAAAAAATAATGGCGAATATCACCATTAAAATCTGTATTTTTGACTTGAAAAAAATGTTCAGTATGTTGTTTTTTTCAATAGTCATTTTCAAAACACAACTATTATACCTTTTTTGGTATCCATTGGTGCCTTTTTACTATTTCAAAAGTAGTGCACGGATGCCAAATAAATAATACTAAAAAACTAGTAATAATATTTAGTGAACAATTTTTATTACTTATGCTGATTCTTGGATTAACTCACTAGCGGCTGCTAATGATTTTTCATTGACCTTAGCACCACTTAAAATTCTGGCTAGTTCAAACCTTCTTTCCTCTTCAGTAAGTTTGGTAATTGAAGTGCGAGTTTCGGCATCTTGCTGAATCTTATTAACCTTAAAATGATGATTGCCATAAGAAGCAACTTGGGCTAGATGAGTAATACAGATAATTTGATTGTTTTTTGAGAGTTGTTTGAGTTTCTCGCCAACTGAACTAGCTACTGCACCACTAATACCAACATCAACTTCATCATAAACCAGTGTAGGTATATTTTTATCTGAATTTGTAGAGACTGCAATTGCCAAAGATACTCTTGAAAGTTCACCCCCTGAGGCAATCTTTCTTAATGGGCGCATGTCTTGACCAAGGTTGGTTTGGACCAAAAACTCTATGGACTCATTGCCTTTAGAATGAACTCCATTTCCTTGTTCATCAAAACGAATATGAAAAACACTGCCTTTCATTCCTAATTCTTGCATGAGATTTGAGATTGATTGGGAAAACTCTTCCATACCGCCTTGCCTTTTTGCAGACAATTCTTTAGCAATTGAGATATATTCTTGATGAATTTTTTCTTGTTTTTTTACTAACTCCTCAAGACTTTTTGAGCTATCGGACAGAAGTGCCAACTTTTTCTCAATTTCATTTTTCTTGCCAATGAGTTCAGTGATTTCACAATCATGTTTTCTACATAAATCATAAAAAAAGGAAATTCTATTTTCCATTGATTTGAATGTTTCAGGATCAATATCGATGGATGAAAGATAATTTTCCAGATTGTATTGAGTTTCTTGGATTTGGATTTGTGCACTTTTCAACAACTCTAATGACTCGGCTAAATTTGGGTCCAAATCAGTTGCTTTTTCAATCTCAAAAATAATCTTATCTAATTGATAACCTGGGCCATCTTGATGACTCAAATTCCCAGCAATGTTAGTTATCGATTCAATTAACTTTCCAGAATTCTTTATCAACTTAAATCGCTCTTCTATAGAGTCCAATTCCTCTTGATTAAGATTGGCTGTCTCAAGTTCTTTGCAATGAAAAGTGAGCAATTCAATAGTTTTATCGTTTCCATCACTTTTCAGTGCCTCAATCCTTTGAGAGATATCACGATATTCAACAACTTTTTTACCCAGGTTCTCAAGAAGTTCCTGATTATTCTGATAAGAGTCATAAATCTCTAGTTGATATAAAGGATTTAAAAGAAGATGATGTTCATTCTGTCCATGAATATCAACCAAAAAACGAGAGATGTCTCTCAGACTTGAGAGAGTTACAGCGCGACCATTTATAAATGCTTTAGATTTTCCATCGGAAGTGATAATCCTTCTAAGGATACAATCATCGCCCTCATCAAGAGATTCATTTGATAGGTAATCTCTTACAGAGATATTCTGGTTAATTTCAAAGATTGCAGTGACTTCAGCTCTATCATTACCGCTTCTAATTAAACCAATATCGGCTCTTTGGCCGAGTAACAGATTCAACCCTTGCAGTAAAATTGATTTTCCTGCTCCAGTTTCTCCAGTAATAATATTAAGTCCACCATCAGCATTGAAATCTAATGACTCGACGACAGCAAGATTTCTAATTGATAGGCTCTGAAGCACTTTTTAAAACTTCCCGCCCCAATGAAGCTTATTTCTCAAGATTTGAAAATAATCATAATCTTCGGGATGCAACAGATTAACAAAATTAATATGCTGCTTAATTTTGATGGTTTGATCTGACTTAAGGTGGAATGAATCATGGCCATCGAAACTTATGTTGACTCCTTCCTCCACATCTCGAATCTTGACAGTAATTTCTTTGCTACTTGGGACAATAAGAGGTCGATGACTCATTGTATGAGGACAAATAGATACAATTCCAATCGCTTCAATACCTGGATGCATAATTGGACCCCCGCTTGAAAGTGAGTAGGCTGTTGACCCAGTGGGTGTAGCAATAATTAACCCATCTGCTCTTTGTGTATTGATAAATGAATCATCAATAAATACATCGAACTCAATCATGCGCAGTCTTTCTTTTCTGTGGATTACGACATCATTAAATGCTAAATAATGCTTATCAGCAGAATCACCATCTATTTCGCATGAAAGAAGAAATCTCTTTTCCTGTGTAAAAACACCCGCTAAGACTTGATCCAGTGCGCTCTTCATATCATCGACTTTAATATCAGCCAAAAAACCTAATCGTCCTAGATTAATACCAACCATGGGAATATTTTTGTCTACCACTGATCTTGCAGTATTGAGTAAAGTACCGTCGCCGCCAATGGCAATAATTAAATCCGTGCCCGAGTCGATTTTATTTCTTTCTTTAATGACATGAATGCCCTTTGACTCAATATGCTGGTATAGCTCCTTGGCAGTTTTTTCACTGGGAGGGTCATTAGGTTTTATAACAATACCAACGGTTGAAAACATAATTTTATTTGTATACTTGAATTGTCTAAAATAGTCACTATTTATCTTTAATCAATATACATTAAGTTTCAAAAAAATGACACAAAAGAAGTCTAATAAAACCTCTGAAAAGAAAACAAATAAAAAAGCAAGCGCCTCTGTGAATTCTATTAAAGAAATAGAAGAATTAACTACTCAACTGGAAGAAGCTAATCAAACTGCCAAGGAAAATTGGGAAAAGCTTCTTAGGTCCCAAGCTGAGATGGAGAACCTTAAACACAGAAATGCAAAAGATATTGAAAATGCTCATAAATATGCCCTAGATGGTTTTGCAAAAGCGCTTCTTGAAGTTAAAGACTCTCTGGCAATGGGCATCAAATCTGCAAGTGACGAGAATGCTAGCATGGAGAAATTGCTTGAGGGAGTTGTGATGACTGATAAGGTTTTCACATCCACCCTCGAAAAATTCGGTATCAAAGAGATCAACCCCTCAGAGGGAAAATTTGACCCGGAATTTCATGAGGCTGTGACAATGATTTCTGCCCCAGACAAACAGACCAATGACATAGTTGATGTCGTCCAAATTGGTTTCACTCTCAATGATCGAGTTCTTAGACCAGCAATGGTTGTTGTTGCACAATAAAAGTGTGCAATTAATTGGTTTTTTCTTATAATTGACGTTCTGTTGAGGGGAATTATGAAAAAATTTATATTTTTACTTCTTTTTGCGTTCATTAATTTTGCTTATGCAAATGAAGAACTGTTACCTGGTGACGAGGCTTTTAGGTTCAAAGCCCAACTCGTAAATGATGAGATTCACCTAAACTGGGACATAGCCAAAGGTTATTATCTCTATAAGGAAAAAATTAAAATAGCCTCTGAACAATCAGAAGAATTGGGTGTCATTAAGATGCCTGAAGCACAAGTTATAGATGATGAGTTCTTTGGAAAGATTGGCACCTACAGAAATGCCACCTCTGCAATCATTCCTATTTTGGATGGAAAATCTCAATCAGTCATACTTAATGTTTCCTATCAGGGCTGCGCTGATATTGGTGTTTGTTATCCTCCAATTTCTAAAAACGTTGCTTTGAACATTGCCTCTCTGAGACCTCAAAACATTATGCAAGAAGCACTAAGCATGCTCAAAGATGCAAGTAAAAGTGCAAAATCACTGGTTAGTGATGAAGAAATTACTGGCGAACCTCTTCCACCAGAACAGGCATTTAAATTTTCAGTTGATGCTCTTGATTCCACTAATCTCATTGCTAAATGGGAAATCGCTGATGGTTACTACCTCTACCATGACAAGTTTTCCATTGATATGCAGGGAGCGGATTTTGGTGATATTCAATTCCCAAGTGGAAAAATGAAAGATGACCCCATTTTTGGAAAGGTTGAAACTCATCGTAAATTAGTTGAATTACAAATTCCAATCCTAAATGTTAAGGCAGATTCTGTTGAGTTCCAAGCCGCATGGCAAGGTTGCTGGGATCAAGGAGTGTGCTATCCACCACAGAAATTCAGTGGAAAAGTCAAACTTCCTGCACTATCAGCGGTTAAACAAACGACTACAGCTTCCAGTACCCCAAATACTTCTACTGAGTTAAGTGAAACAGATCAAATTGCTGCCCTCTTGCAGCAGGATAATATTCTTTGGGTTCTGGCAAGTTTCTTTGGTTTTGGTTTGCTTTTATCTTTCACGCCCTGTGTTTTTCCAATGATTCCAATCCTTTCTGGAATTATTGTTGGACAGAAAGAAGAAGTCTCTACAAGTAGAGCTCTTGTCATGTCGATAGTCTTTGTTTTAGCAATGAGCGCAGCATACTCAGGCGCAGGAGTGTTAGCAGGATATTTTGGCGAAAATTTGCAAGTTGCCTTCCAAACTCCTTGGGTGTTAGCGCTATTTAGTGCAGTATTTGTTGCTCTTGCTTTTTCGATGTTTGGATACTTTGATATCCAACTTCCAATGTCTCTTCAAAATAAGATTTCATCATTAAGCAATAGTCAAAAAGGTGGTAATTTGATAGGTGTTGCCATCATGGGTTTCTTATCTGCATTAATTGTTGGTCCATGTGTTGCTCCACCACTTGCTGGCGCTCTGATCTATATTGGACAGACAGGTGACGCCGTCTTAGGTGGTTTATCTCTTTTTGTCATGAGTCTTGGAATGGGTGCTCCACTAATTGCTGTCGGTGCTGGTGTGAGCAAGCTCCCTCGTGCTGGTGGATGGATGGACAAAGTCAAGTATGTCTTTGGTATTTTAATGTTGGCAGTTGCAATTTACTTAATAGATCGTGTGATCTCTGATATGGTTTCTCTTATCCTTTGGGCATCACTTCTTACAATTGCTCCGATTGCAATGGGTGCTTTGAACTCTCAAGATGGCTCTTCCACACCTTGGCAAAGAATTTTCAAGGCAATCGGTTTAATTATCATGGGCTATGGATTCTTAATCTGGCTTCTTGTAGCTAGAGGTGGAGGAGATATGCTTGCACCTCTATCTGGTTGGAATATGGGTTCCTCAAACTCTGCGGCTCAGGTTCAAGAAACCAAGATTGTATTTGAAAAAATTAAAACGTCTGCAGAGCTTGATACTGTTTTAGCAAATGCAAAGAAAAATAATCAAATTGTAATGTTTGATTTTTATGCTGACTGGTGTGTTTCTTGCATAGAAATGGAAAAGTTCACATTCTCTGATGCAGATGTTGTTAAGGCAACTTCAAGCTTCGTTAATATCAAGGCAGACGTCACTAAAAACGATGAGTTCGATAAGGAATTGATGTCACGTTTTGGAATCATTGGCCCCCCGGCTCTTTTGTTCTTCAAAGATGGAGTCGAAGTTAAAGTCAAACGAGTGGTAGGATTTATGAAATCGGGTAAGTTTATCACTCACATATCTACGCTTTAATTCTATTAAATTTATTTAAAAGAGTCTAAAGTCTCTCAATTTGCAAGTAAAATCAGTTTAAATTAACTAAACTTGTTAGTATGTCTGATATTCTTGTTCTCAATGGACCAAATCTAAATATGCTTGGAGTTAGAGAGCCCGGCCATTATGGCAACGACACTCTTGATAGTATCGTTGATAATCTTCAAACCGAGGCAAAAGCAAAAGGCTTAAAGCTTGATAGTCATCAAGATAATGCCGAAGCTGGTTTAATTGAGGCAATTCATCAAGCACATGAAAATAAAACCAAATTTATCATTATAAATCCTGCGGCATTCACGCATACCTCTGTGGCTATTAGGGATGCTTTACTTGCGGTCAATATTCCTTTTGTTGAAGTTCATTTGTCAAATGTCTACAAGAGGGAAGATTTCAGGCACAAATCATATTTTTCTGACATTGCATTAGGTGTTATCTCTGGACTAGGTTCAGATGGATATTCTTATGCATTGAATTTTGCAATAAATTATTTAAAAAAATAAGGATACGTTATGGATTTACGAAAAGTTAAGAAACTGATGGAGCTTCTAGAGTCGTCAGGAATGGCTGAAATAGAAATTAAGGAAGGAGAAGAGTCTGTTCGTATATCTAGGTATGGTGAACAAGCTCCCATTGCTCAGCCCATTAGTATTCCTCAGCCTGTTATCGCTGCACCTGCCGATTCTAATGTTTCAACTTCAGAACCTGAGAAAGCGGCCATTAAAGGTCATCCAATTACCTCTCCAATGGTTGGTACTTTTTATGCTGCAGCCTCACCAACTTCAAAACCATTTGTTGAAGTTGGTCAACACGTTAACCAAGGCGAAACCGTTTGTATTATTGAAGCGATGAAAATCATGAATCAGATTAAAGCGGATCAATCTGGAACTGTGATTGAGGTTTTATGTAATGATGGTGAAGCGGTTGAGTTTGGTCAAACTCTTGTTGTAATTGAATGAACAAAATTCACAAAATATTAATCGCCAATCGTGGCGAGATTGCACTACGAATCTTAAGGGCGTGTAAAGAACTAGGTATTAAGACAGTGGCGGTCTATTCCGATGCTGATAAGAACCTGAAACACGTGAAACTTGCTGATGAGGCGGTGTGTATTGGACCTCATCCTTCTGCAAAAAGTTATCTAAACATTCCCTCTCTTTTAAGTGCGGCCGAGGTAACGCATGCTGATGCAATTCATCCAGGATATGGTTTTCTGTCTGAAAATGCTGACTTCGTAGCAAGATCTGAAGGAAGTGGTTTCATCTTTATTGGTCCAAGAGAGGAAAATATTCGCGAGATGGGGGACAAGGTTGCTGCCATCAAGGCTATGAAAGCTTCTGGAGTACCTTGTGTTCCTGGATCTGATGGTGCGATTTCTGATGATATTGACGAGAATATGAAACTTGCCAATAAGATTGGTTACCCGATTATTATCAAGGCTTCTGGTGGTGGTGGTGGCCGAGGAATGAGAGTGGTAGAAAAACAAGAAGATCTCCAAGAGTCCATTGAACTGACCAAAAGTGAGGCTCAGAGTTTCTTTGGAAATCCTGAAGTCTATATGGAGAAATTTCTAAAAACACCTCGACATGTCGAGATTCAAGTTTTGGCAGATGAACATGGCAATGCAATCCATCTTGGTGAGAGAGATTGTTCAATGCAAAGAAGGCATCAGAAGGTTGTTGAGGAGGCACCTGCCCCTGGAATTACTCAGGCTGAGAGAGATAAAATTGGTGAGATTTGTGCCAATGCGTGCAAAAAAATCAACTACCGAGGCGCTGGTACTTTTGAATTTCTTTACGAAAATGGTGAGTTCTATTTCATTGAAATGAACACACGTGTTCAGGTAGAGCATCCCGTCACTGAGATGATCACTGGGGTTGATATCGTGAAAGAACAAATTAAAATTGCTGATGGCGCAGAACTATCCTTCGCCCAAAGTGATATAAAAATTAACGGTCATGCTTTTGAATGTCGAATAAATGCAGAAGATCCTGTCAGTTTTCTGCCGTCTCCAGGCATGATTACTCAATATCATCCTGCAGGTGGTTTTGGGATTCGTATTGATTCTCATATCTATAATGGCTATACTGTTCCGCCTCATTATGACTCAATGATTGGAAAGTTAATTGTTCACGGCAATGACAGAGAGCAAGCAACTATCAAAATGTTGAATGCCCTTGATGAGATGGTAATTGATGGTATTAGAACCAACATTCCTCTGCAAAGAGACATAATGAAAGATGAAGGCTTCCAGAAGGGTGGAGTCAACATTCATTATTTAGAAAAAATGTTGAATATTGTTCATGATTAAAGTTGGAATTATTGGCGGAACGGGATACACAGGCATTGAGTTGCTTCGAATCCTTCATGGTCATCCCAATGCTGATGTGGTATCCATCAGTTCGCGCAGCTTAGATGGAAAAAGGGTTGATGAAGTCTTTCCTTCTTTAAAAAACCAAACCGATTTATGTTTCTCCTCTCCAAGTGCCGAGGAGACAAAAAAATGTGATGTTGTTTTCTTTGCCACTCCGCATGGTGTTGCCATGGAAGGCGCGTCAGAACTGCTGAGTGAGGGCATTAAGGTGATTGATTTGGGCGCTGACTTTAGGATTTCAGATAACAAGGTATGGTCTGAGTGGTATGGGATGGATCACACCAAAACTGATCTCTTAAAAGAAGTTGTTTATGGGCTTCCTGAAAACTATCGTGATGAAATTAAAAGTGCGAATCTGGTTGCTAATCCGGGTTGCTATCCCACCTCAGTTCAACTTGCCCTTAAACCTTTAATTGAGAATGAGCTAATTCATCTTGACAATATCATTGCAGATTGTAAATCCGGTGTTAGCGGTGCTGGTCGTGGAGCAAATCAGGCGACTTTATTATGTGAAACCAGTGAAACATTTAAGGCTTATGGCGTTGGTGGACATCGACACTATCCTGAAATAAAACAAGAACTAGAGAATATGGCTGGTCAAAAGGTTGGGTTGACATTCATTCCTCATTTAACTCCAATGATTCGAGGTATCCATTCAACCATTTATGTGGACTTAATTGATAAAAATACAGATGTATTGCCTTATTTTCTTAAAACCTATTCCAATGAGCCATTTGTTACAATCTTGTCAGAAGGCGAATTTCCAGAAACACGCAGTGTGAAATCTTCAAACTTTTGTCAGATTGCCATTCAAAAATCTGCCGATAATGAGAAGTTGGTAATTATGTCTGTTATTGATAATTTGGTTAAGGGCGCTTCTGGACAAGCAGTGCAGAATATGAATATAATGTTTGGTCTGGAAGAAACAATGGGTCTGGAGTCAATCGGACTATTACCTTAATTTGGAGTAAACATGGAAAATGTTGACGTAATTGAAGAAGCTGATATTGTTTTTAGTGACAATGCTGCAAAAAAAGTTGCTAATCTCATTAAAGAAGAAAAGAATGACAACTTAAAACTCAGGGTCTACATCACAGGTGGTGGATGCTCGGGTTTCTCTTATGGCTTCACTTTCGATGACCAGCATAAAGAAGGCGACTGTGGTGTTGAAAAAGATGGCGTTAAATTGGTTGTTGATCCTATGAGCTATCAATATTTGATTGGGGCAACAGTTGATTACCTTGAGGATCTTCAAGGTTCAAGATTTATTATTCATAATCCTAATGCGAAGACGACCTGTGGATGCGGTTCGTCTTTTTCCGTTTAAATAGGGGTTTTCCGTGATTGATTATATTCCTGGACTGGCTGGCGTTCCTGCCACCGAGTCTGCAATTTCATCCATTGATGGAAAAAATGGAATACTTGCCTACAGAGGATATTCCATTGAAGATCTGGTTGAAAATACCACCTTCGAAGAGACAGCCATGTTATTGCTTTTGGGCGAACTTCCGAACAAGTCTGCTATCGATGAGTTTCAAAAAACCCTCCAGAAGCATTACCGAGTTAAATACAACATTAGGAATATGATGTGGGCATTGCCACCAAACGGACACCCAATGAATGTGTTGCAAGGTGCTATTGCATCAATGGCTCCTTTCTATCCTGAATCTAAAAAGGCAGCTTTCGAGACTTCAGAAGCTCAAAATGCTCTGATTCATATTTTGTCCAAGATGGCGACTTTGGTTGCCATGTGGGAACACGTCAGAAATGGCTATGATCCCGTTGAACCAGACCCAAACTTGGGTTATGCAAAAAACTTCTTATACATGCTCTCAGGCAAAGAGCCCAGCGATGAACTAGTGAAACTATTTGATGCTTGTCTTATTTTGCATGCTGAACATACAATTAATGCATCAACCTTTTCAACCATGGTGACCGCCTCTACACTGACCAACCCATTTGCAGCAATTTCAGCGGCGGTTGGAACTCTGGCTGGACCATTACATGGTGGCGCTAATGAAGACGTTCTAAATATGTTGGATAAAATCGGAGAACCCTCAAAAGCTAGAGAATATATTGAGAAACGCCTTGAAAAGAAACAAGTAATTTGGGGTATGGGGCACCGTGAATATTCTGTCAAAGACCCTCGTGCAACCATTCTTCAACGAATGATAGAAGACTATGTCAACAAAACAGGCCTAAAACTATCAAAGAGATTTGAAACGGCTTTGGAGGTTGAACGAATTTGTGAAGAACTGCTATCTAAAAAAGGTGTGTTTCCTAATGTCGACTTCTACTCTGGCATTCTATATTCTGAAATTCTTAAACTTCCTACAGATCAATTTACTCCAATTTTCGCTGTAGCCAGATCTGCGGGTTGGTTGGCGCACTGGGAAGAGCAAATTGAACACAATAGAATTTTCCGACCAACACAAATATACACGGGCTCTAAATTCAGAAAATTTCCAAAACTTTAATTATGGATAAAACTACACACTTTGGCTATAAAGAAGTTCCAACCAAGGATAAAGAAAAACTTGTAAAAGGCGTTTTTGACTCAGTTGCGAGTAATTATGACCTCATGAATGATGTGATGTCATTTGGCATTCACCGTCTCTGGAAACAGTATGCCATTGACATTGCAAATGTCAAAAAAGGAGATGCTATACTTGACTTAGCGAGTGGGACGGGCGATTTAATCAAACTTTATCATAAAAAAATTGGGAACTCTGGTCGCATTGTCTCCTCTGATATCAATGAAGCGATGCTTGATGAAGGCAAAAGAAATCTCATTAACTCTGGAGTACTTGGCATTGAGTTTGTTCAAGCCAATGCGGAAAAACTTCCCTTCGAGGACAATTCCTTTGATCTGGTCTCTATTGCTTTTGGTCTTAGAAATGTAACCGATAAAGATAAAGCACTCTCAGAGATGTGCCGAGTTTTAAAACCTGGAGGTATTTTAATTGTTCTGGAGTTTTCTAAAACCACGAATCCTGTTCTGGAAAAAATTTATGACGCATATTCTTTTAATTTAATTCCTAAGTTTGGTTCTTGGTTTGCAGGCGATGAGGACTCATACCAGTATCTAGCAGAATCAATTAGGAAGCACCCTGATCAAGAAACCTTGAAACAAATGATTATTGATGCAGGTTTTGATATGTGCGAATATCAAAACTTAACAGGCGGGGTGGTTGCTATTCATAAGGGAATCAAGGTTTAATGGCACATTTTCTACTTGAGATTGCGATTAATAAATTTTGCAATAATGCCAATTTAGATCTATCTGATCTTGACGGACAAAGAATAAATCTTAAAGTCTCCAAGACCCCATTCGAAACCAACTTTATATTCCTTAACAACCGTGTTCATGTTCTAGCAACCGATGGCTCATCTTTAGATGCTGAAATTATTATTGAACCGAAAGTGGTTAAATCTCTTTTCAATAAAACGCCTGCCAAAGAGTTATTAAAAAAAGATGAGATCAAAATTACTGGAAACGTTAAAAGTGCACAACTTCTTCTCGAGGTAATTGAACAGGTGGACTTTGATGTTGAAGAAATTATGGCGAACATTTTTGGTGATATGCCCTCACAGGCGATGATCAAAGCGGGGAATTTATTAAAGGAAAATATTGACTTTGAGAATTTAAGTTTTGAGAAACTCAAACAAGATTTTGCCCGTTTTGTGGTTTCACCAACTAAAGATAGCTCTGCAAACTCATAATCTATGAAAAGTTTGTCTAGGTTCATTGGCATATCAAAGGTGATGATGAAATATCGAATTGATTCGATGTTGCTCTCTGCTCCAGCCCTCAAAAAATATCGATTTATTTCATATATTACCCCCTGGCATTACTTTCCTATCAAGAAACTCAACCGAGGAGAGCGAATCAGAAGAACTCTGGAGGAACTGGGTCCAATTTTTATTAAATTTGGTCAAACTCTTTCTACTAGGAGAGATCTAATCCCAAATGACATAGGTGATGAACTGGCAAAACTCCAAGACAGCTGCCCTCCTTTTGACAGCAATAATGCCAAACAAATTATTGCCGATTCATTAGGAAGAGAAATTGATGTTCTTTTCGAAAGATTTGATGATGAGCCTCTCGGTTCAGCCTCAATAGCACAGGCACATAGTGCTAAAACCGCCTCAGGAGATGAGGTGGTAGTGAAAGTGGTTCGACCTGATATTGAGAAACTTATTAAAAGAGATATTTCTTTCCTATACTCTATCGCAAAAATTATTGATAAACATCCAGATGGGAAAAGGTTAAGATCTGAATCTGCAGTTGCCGAGTTCGAGCAAATCATCTTGGGTGAGCTTGACATGATTAAAGAGGCGAATAACGCCAAGAAACTAAGAGCCAATTTTGAGAACTCTGATCTACTCTATGTACCAAAAGTCTTCGATGATTTCACCTGTGAAAATATACTCACTACAGAGAGAATTTACGGCACTCCGATTAGCGATGTTGAAACGCTAAAGAAAAAAGGAACTGATTTAAAAAAATTATCAGAAAACGGAGTGACTATCTTTTTTACCCAGGTTTTTAAACACAATTTTTTTCATGCCGATATGCATCCAGGTAATATCTTTGTTGCTGAGGGAGAAAAATATGCGGGGGTTGATTTTGGCATTATGGGGACACTCACCCAAAATGACCTTCATTACTTATCTGAAAATTTTCTAGCCTTTTTCAATCGAGACTATAAAAAAGTGGCTTTAGCCCATCTTGAATCTGGTTGGGTTCCCGCGGATACTGAGCTGCGTGAATTTGAGGAGTCGATTAGAAAAGTATGTGATCCTATGTTTGACAAACCTCTTAATGAGATTTCCTTTGGTCAGGTGCTACTTAATTTATTTGATGAGGCAAGAAAGTTTAATATCTCTATCCAGCCTCAGCTGCTATTGATGCAAAAAACGCTCTTAAATATTGAAGGTCTTGGAAGGCAACTTTATCCAAGTTTAAATTTATGGGATACTGCTAAACCATACTTAGAGGAGCTTATGAAAGAAAAGTATGACGCAAAAGAGGCGATGAAATCCCTATATAACCAAGCCCCATCAATTATCCAATCCTTACCTGAGCTGCCATCACTAACAATGGGCGCTTTGAAAAAAATAAATCAAATGAGAGATTTTCAAGCTCTTAATGATGCCCAAACCAAAAAAATTATTGAACAATCCAAAAAAGACACAAGAAACATTGGCGCCTATATCTTCTCAGCCACTTTTCTGATTGTGTCAGCATTATTGTTTATTAATAATTTTCATGACTTGTCGATTGCCTCAATTGTCTTGTCTTTGATTGTCTTGTTTTTCTTCAGAAAGTACTGATACCTTATACCCTTTCATTGAAAATGAGGTAAAATTCTCACCCTTCGACATCTTTGGTCGCAAAAGATGTTGATTTAATTTTAATTTTTGGAGAATTCTTATGGGCATGTCAATCAATGCAGAAACTAGAAATGACCAGGGCAAGGGTGCGAGCCGCCGCCTGCGTCGAGATGAAAAAGTTCCAGCCATTGTCTATGGTGCTGGAAAGGACCCTATTAATGTAACGGTCAGCATTCATGAAATTACACACCTTCTTGAAAATGAAGAAGCGTTTACATCAGTTTTAGACTTAAACATAGAAAAAAACAAAGAGTCGGTTATTGTAAAAGACCTTCAGCGTCATCCGGCCAAAAACACAATTACACATGTTGACTTTCAAAGAGTTGATATGAACAAGACTATTATCACCCGCGTTCCACTTCACTTTATTGGTGGCGAAGAAAACAAAGCAATCAGGGTGGGTGCGGTTTTGAATCAGTTCATTACTTTTGTAGAAATTTCATGTCTACCAGGCAATCTTCCACATGGCATTGATTTGGACATCACTAAACTTAAGCTGGGTGATCACCTAAGTTTGATGGATCTTGTTATGCCAGAGGGTGTTTTACTGACCGCTCTTCAGCATGATGATCCTGAAGCACACAATCAGACTATCGTATCAATTTCTGCTGCTCGTAAGATGGCTGAAGTTGAAGAAGATGAAGAAGGCGGCGAAGGAGAGGGTGATGCCTCTGGAGATGACAATGCCGAAAAATCTGATGAATCATCCGAAGGTGGCGAGGGTTAATTAAAACTATTTTTTATGGCGATTAAGCTGATAGCCGGTCTAGGCAATTATGAGGATAAGTATCAGTATCATCGCCATAATGTTGGTTTTTGGTTTGTTGATGCTCTAGCCCATCTAAAGTCGGCAGGATTTAAAAAAGAAAGCAAACATAGCTCACTAACAGCCAAGGCTGTGTTTGGTGAAACTGATGTGGTGCTGTGCAAACCTCAAACCTTTGTGAATGGTTCTGGAAGAGCCATCAGCAGCCTGAAGAATTTCTTTAAACTAGAGAGTGATGAGATCTTGATTGTTCATGACGAACTTGATTTAGATCTTGGAAAGATCAGACTTAAATTTGGCGGAGGTCATGGAGGGCATAATGGCCTTAGAGATACCATTAAGGCAATAGGCTCTTCAGATTTTTATAGAATTAGAATTGGTATAGGGCATCCTGGTCATAAAGACGCTGTATCGGATTACGTACTAAGCAATCCTCCAAAAAAAGAATTTGAAGTTTTACAAAATTCATTGATTGACTCACTGGGTGAAATCGAGAATATTGTATCTGGTGATATGGATCAAGCAATGTTAAATTTACATAGTAGGTAGTTATGGGTTTCAAGTGTGGAATAGTTGGTTTGCCAAATGTTGGAAAGTCGACACTTTTTAATGCGCTCACTCAAGCAGGAATTGAATCTGCAAACTACCCTTTTTGCACTATCGAACCTAATGTTGGTGTGGTGCCAATCAATGACTCAAGGCTGGTTAAATTATCCGATATTGTTCATCCTGAAAAAATCATTCCTACGACGATAGAGTTCGTTGATATTGCAGGTTTAGTAAAAGGCGCTTCTGAGGGTGAGGGTCTTGGAAATCAGTTTCTAGCTAACATTAGGGAAACAGATGCGATTGTTCATGTTGTTAGGTGCTTCGAAAATGATGACATTGTTCATGTTTCAGGCAAGGTATCGCCTGTTGATGATATGGAAATCATTAATACTGAGTTAGTGTTAGCTGACCTAGCCTCTCTTGAGAAAACCTATGAAAAGGTTAAAAGAAACACCAAAGCAGGCCAAACAAAAGAGTTGCCTCTTAGGAATCTTGTAGAGAAAATTCTTCCGGTTTTAGAGGCGGGACAACCTGTCAGAACCATTGAATTCACGAGCGAAGAAAAATTACTCTTAAATGGATTTCAACTACTCACCTCGAAACCAGTTCTCTATGTCGCGAATGTCTCCGAGTCGGGCTTTACAAACAACCCCTTATTAAATTTGGTTTCTGATATTGCTTCAAAAGAAGGCGCAGAAGTGGTTCCCATTTGTGCCGATATAGAGGCTGAGATTACCGAACTTTCAATTGAAGAAAAAGCTGAATTTCTAGCCGAAATGGGCCAAGAGGAATCTGGACTTGATAGGTTGATACATGCAGGGTACAAGCTTTTAGGTCTGCAAACCTATTTTACTGCTGGTGTTAAAGAGGTCAGGGCCTGGACCATTAATATTGGTGATAGCGCTCCTAAAGCAGCGGGTAAAATTCATGGTGACTTTGAAAAAGGTTTCATCAGAGCTGAAGTCATCGCTTTTGATGACTTCATTGCATTTTCAGGAGAAAAAGGCGCCAAAGAAAATGGAAAGCTTCGCTCTGAAGGCAAAGAATATATTATGAAAGATGGGGATGTGGTACATTTCCTATTCAATGTTTAGTAAATAATGATTACAAAAAAAGAGACAAAACTACTATTGATCCTGGATGGCTGGGGACACTCAACAACT
>Ga0255771_1001176_pt1 | contig 28542 bp, 39 predicted proteins | sample 011ome_19_FD_179969 | JGI IMG/M metagenome (GOLD analysis project Ga0255771, IMG submission 179969) | Coastal salt marsh microbial communities from the Groves Creek Marsh, Skidaway Island, Georgia - 011510BT metaG (version 2) | ecosystem: Environmental > Aquatic > Marine > Intertidal zone > Salt...
TCATCGACAACTGATGACATCTTCCATTCAGGTTCACAACTGGCTAAGTCATGCAGGAACCTTCTCAGCACCGTCATGCCGTGTGGCGAGTGAACGACTTCGGGGTGGAATTGAACGCCCCAAATCTGACGTGAGCCGCTCTCGAGGACTGCGACAGGCGCATCTGGGGTGCTGGCCGTTGCCACAAATCCGTCTGGAACTTGAGTAATCGCGTCGAAGTGACTCATCCAGACGTCGTGAGATTCCGGCAGGTCACCAGTGAGAAGGTCAGAATCCGTAGTGCGAGTGAGTTCAGCACGCCCGTACTCGCCACGCATCCCCCGGCCCACGACACCTCCGAGTTGTGATGCGATGAGTTGCGCTCCGTAGCAGATTCCGAGAATAGGAATCCCGAGTTCATAGATTGCTGGATCAAGCGTTGGGGCACCCTCAACATGAACGCTCTTCGGACCTCCCGACAAAATGATTGCGGCTGGCCGAGCTTGAGCAATTTCATCCGCTGTAATCCGGTGCGGAACGATCCGAGAGTAGACATTTGATTCGCGCACACGACGAGCGATGAGTTGCGCGTACTGGGCACCAAAGTCGACAACAAGAACTTCTTGGCGAGCGGACAAGTCGTTTGACGAAACGGCGGAGGTCACCCATCCGATGGTAGACATTCGATGTGGCCAATCAACCCTCCGCCAAGGATCATCGGAAAGAAAATTTGCGCAGAATCGCAGCAGTTGTAGTCGGCATCATCGCTTCGGTGACACTGCTCTCGGTGGGCTCAGCTGTCATTGCCGCCGAAGACGACCTTGACAACAGCGATACGTCCACCGTGACCTACAACGACTTCATTCCTGAGGAACGTGATCTCAGCGACTGCATCAGCGCAATACCGAAACCCGGATGTGGAAGCAGTGCCAAAGGTGGCTGGCGCCAGATGCTCGTCCTCGGCCTTGTCGTGACTGGCTTGGGATTTATCGGCTGGCGGGTGGTCGCAGGGGCTCGAAAAAACCTTGCAACCCAGTCGTCTCAAGCCGAGGGCGAATAAAGCCTGACAAGAAGATCGACCAGCATTCGCCCGGTTGCACCCCAGACCGTTTCATCAGGTAGCTCGAAAAAATGCAACAGTCGATCTGTGGGAGGACTCCCCCACAACTCGCCGTGATACGTACCCACCGACGTGAGTTCAGATAACGGCACCCACATCACCTTGTCAGCCTCCATCGTTTGGGGTGCCAATTCGACAGGTGCATCAATGAGGCCAACCTTTGGAATGATGTAACTCATACTGACGACGGTGTTGACATGTGAAAGTTCGCCAACGATTGTCACGAGCGAAGGGTCAAGACCGACTTCTTCGTACGCTTCCCGTAACGCAGTCTCAGTAGCGGTTTCCCCAGGGTCCATACGCCCCCCGGGGAACGAGATTTCGCCCTTGTGATGGCGAAGTTCCTGAGAGCGACGGGTGAGAAGCACCTCAAATCCGCGTTCACCGGGAGCTAACACGACAAGTACTGCCGCATGGCGGGCCTCATCGAATGCTGGCTGAACGGGCAAACCCTCAGCGTCAACGACCGCTGTGATCCGATCACGTGTAATTTGGGCATCTGAATCAGACACCCAGGGAGTGGTTGAAACTGAACTCCACACCTTTGGACGCGGAACGATCTGCCGTCCGCCCCGAGGCACTAGCTCACTCACTCGTGGAAGACCCGGGCACCCATCCAGACTGAACAAGCTCGTGGAGCACTTCCGCCATACCTGCGGTCTTCAGATTTGCCAGAACCTTGCCTGGCAGCTGCTCGCCGCGTTCCCACTCATCCCACGCGGTCTGCAACTTGTTGAGATCGGGAGCTGGACGTTCGAAAGCCATGCCTTCATTCTACGGACTGTTCGTAGGAGCGTCGCTTCCAGCAGTTGGTGAAAAATGCAATGGAGCCCGGGCGGTTGCCCGGGCTCCATCGAACGACACAGGGTCGTATGAGCGTCACATCATGCCGCCCATACCTCCCATTGGGTCCATTCCGCCACCCATTGCTGGGGCAGGCTCTGGCTTGTCTGCGACGACACACTCGGTCGTGAGGACGAGCGCAGCGATTGATGCAGCGTTTTGAAGTGCTGCACGGGTCACCTTGGCTGGGTCGATGATGCCGGCCTTCACGAGGTCGGTGATCTCGCCAGTTGCTGCGTTGAGGCCAACTGCGCCAGATTCTGCCTCGACGGCCTGAACCATTACTGAACCTTCAAGACCAGCGTTAATCGCAATGTTCTTCGCTGGAGCAACGAGCGCTTCCCAGACAAGGCGTGCACCGGTCTGCTCGTCGCCTTCCAAGGCGTCGACGACTGGCGCTACCGAGGCACGGGCACGAACGAGAGCGGTACCACCACCGGCGACAACGCCCTCTTCGATTGCTGCACGGGTTGCCGACACGGCATCTTCGATGCGGTGCTTCTTCTCTTTGAGTTCAACTTCGGTTGCTGCACCGACCTTGATGACGGCAACGCCGCCAGCAAGCTTGGCGAGGCGCTCTTGCAGCTTCTCGCGATCCCAGTCTGAGTCGGTGTTGTCGATCTCAGCCTTGATCTGATTGATGCGTCCGACAACGTCGTCACCTGAACCGCCACCATCAACGATCGTGGTTGCGTCCTTGGTGATGATGACGCGCTTGGCGGTGCCGAGAAGGTCGAGGGTGGTGTTCTCGAGCTTGAGTCCGACATCTTCGCTGATGACCTGGCCACCGGTGAGGACTGCCATGTCTTGGAGCATTGCCTTGCGACGGTCACCGAAGCCAGGTGCCTTGACTGATGCCGAGGCGAAGGTTCCACGGATCTTGTTGACAACGAGGGTTGCAAGTGCCTCACCTTCGATGTCTTCCGCAATGATCACGAGTGGTTTGCCGGTCTTCATCACTGCCTCGAGGACAGGAAGAAGCGACTGGACCGTTGAGATCTTGCCCTGGTTGAGGAGGATGTATGGCTCCTCGAGGACTGCCTCTTGGCGGTCGGTATCGGTCACGAAGTATGGCGACAGGTAGCCCTTGTCGAACTGCATACCCTCGGTGAACTCGAGCTCGGTGCCGAATGTGTTCGACTCTTCAACGGTCACGACGCCGTCTTTGCCGACCTTGTCGATTGCTTCGGCGATGACTTCACCGATTGAGCTGTCTGCAGCTGAGATGGTTGCGACGTTGGCGATGTCTGACTTGTCGTCAACATCTTTGGCCTGAGCCAAGATTGAGTCAACGGCAGCCTTGACGGCCTGCTCGATGCCCTTCTTAACGCCCATTGGGTTTGCGCCAGCTGCGACGTTCTTCATACCGACCTGCACCATTGCCTGTGCAAGCACGGTTGCTGTGGTCGTTCCGTCACCGGCGACGTCGTTGGTCTTGGTCGCAACTTCCTTTACGAGCTGTGCGCCCATGTTCTCGAATGCGTCTTCGAGCTCGATTTCCTTTGCGATTGACACACCGTCGTTGGTGATCGTTGGGGCGCCGAACTTCTTGTCGAGGACGACATTGCGGCCCTTTGGCCCGAGCGTCACCTTGACTGCGTCGGCGAGCTTGTTGACGCCAGCCTCAAGGGCTTTGCGAGCGTCATCATCAAATTTCAGAATTTTTGCCATGTTGTTATCTCACTTCTCCACAATTGCGAGTACGTCGCGTCCTGAAAGGACGAGCAGATCTTTTCCATCAACGGCGACTTCGGTACCGCCGTACTTCGAGTACAGAACAACGTCGCCGACCTTGATGCCGAGCGGGATCAATTCTCCGCTGGCTTCGGCGCGCTTTCCTGGGCCGACAGCGAGAACGGTGCCTTGCTGTGGCTTTTCTTTTGCCGTGTCGGGGATGACGAGGCCTGACGCTGTTTGCGTCTCTGCCTCATTTGGCTGGACGACGATGCGGTCATCAAGCGGCTGTAGGTTCATGTTGCAAGCCTCCATGGCGTGAACAGGGGTTGATGTGATGAAGTCAGTTACGTCGTTAGCACTCATAACTGACGAGTGCTAAGGCTACGGCTCTAAGCGGAAATTAGCAACCGGACATCGAGAGTGCTAACTCATCGATTTGCGTGATCCAGCAACCGTCACACCAGCTTTTCGAAGTAGTTCAGTGGTCTCAGCCAATGGCAGACCGACAACGTTTGAAACACTTCCGGCAATCGAGGCAACAAAACTGGCAGCACGACCCTGGATCCCGTATGCCCCGGCTTTGTCGAGTGGTTCACCCGTACCGACGTACCAGTTTATCTCATCGTCGCTGAGCACCCGAAAGGTCACAGCGGTCGACACCAACGCCGTCTCAATTGTTCCAGCGCGGGCAACGCAAACCGCCGTATGAGTGAGGTGCTCTCTCCCTGACAGAGATCTCAACATCAATTTCGCATCGTCATCATCAACTGGCTTCGCCAAAATCGTGCCGTCAAGGTCGACCGTCGTATCAGCAGCGAGCACCACATCTGAAGGGTGGGCCGAGCCCACCGTCATTGCCTTGAGGGTCGCAACGCGCTCCACGTAATCGATTGCGCTCTCTCCCGCAACTGTGGACTCGTCAACGTCGGCGGGAATAACCACGAAATCGACCTCTAGATCAGCCAACATCGACTTTCGACGCGGCGAACCTGACGCAAGAACAACATCAGCCACCTGACACCGCCATCTCCTGAGCATCATCAGGAATTGTCATATCGGTATCCGCATCGTCTGCTGTAAGGAACCCCTCAGGCAAGGCGACCTTGATCGGACCATTCGTATGCCCACGCCGAATTCGAGCACCACCTTCAACGAGTTGTGAAGACCGGTCGAGGCTGGCGAGCAAATCCTCAAGTTCGGTGATCGTTGACACGAGAGAGAAGCGTCGTCTCGCCTCAGGGCCAACCGGATACCCGGTGAGATACCACGATGCATGCTTGCGGAAATCCCGCATCGCAAAATTCTCGCCATCGAGGCGTTTGCCTCTTTTCATCACCACATCTGACGAGTAGTGATCGACGAGTGCCTGAGCATGCGTCAACATGACGTCAGCGACCTCACCCAGCGTTCTTGCTGCTGGCACCTCACGACCGGCAAACGCCTCGACAAGGTCGGAAAACAACCAAGGGCGCCCGAGACACCCTCGACCGATCACCACACCATCACAGCCGGTCTGAGTCATCATGTCGATTGCATCTTGAGCTTCCCAAATGTCACCATTACCGAGCACCGGAATGTTGTGCCCAGCATCGACAACAACTTCTTTAAGTTGAGTGATCGCACCCCACCGGGCGTCGCCGGAGTAATGCTGCTCAACCGTTCGAGCATGCATTGCGACCCAGGCAACACCCTCATCGGCACAGATCAGCGCGGCGTCACGGTCGGTTCTGAACGAGTCATCTAGCCCCATCCGAAACTTGGCAGTAACTGGGATACCGAATGGCGCCGCCGACTGCACCGCGGCGCGAACGATTGCTCGCAGCAGTGCAGGGCGGGCAGGAACTGCCGCCCCACCACCCTTGCGTGTCACCTTCGCTGCGGGGCACCCAAAGTTGAGATCAACATGATCAACCAACCCTTCCTCACAGACCATTTGAACCGCCTTCCCCAACTGTGCGGGATCGCTGCCATAGATCTGGAGGCTCCTCGGGTTCTCGTCAGGGGCGAATGACATCATTCGCATTGTCTTGTCATTTCGATGAACGATGGCCGCAGACATCACCATCTCGTTCACGTACACCAAACCGGGGGCATGCTGACGACAGATCGACCGAAACGCTGCGTTCGTCACGCCGGCCATCGGTGCCAACACGACCGGGACAGCCAATTCGTGATCTCCGATTTTCATTGGGATTCGCTCAACCATCAGCAATACCTGTTTCTGCTAGCGGCATAGAGGGAAAGGCTCCCATGTCAAGGCGACTTGGCCCCAATGCGCGCAGCCGATGCCAACCTGCCGCAGCGATCATCGCTGCATTATCTGTGCACATTTCGCGGCTCGGCAGGAATGCTCCAATTCCAGCCTTTGTGCAAGCGGTTTGAAGGTCAGCTCGCAATTGCGTGTTCGCTGCAACTCCCCCACCAAGAACGATGCCGGTTGCCCCGACTTGGTGAGCGGCTTTCATTGCTTTGTGAATTAACACGTCGCTCACTGCATGTTGAAAAGATGCGGCAATATCGACGGATCTGGTATCTGGATGTTTTCGCACGAAGTTCACCACTGATGTCTTCAACCCGCTGAAACTGAAATTCAGGCCGTCATCCATCATTGCTCGAGGAAATCTCACCGCTTCAGGGTCACCATCGAGGGCGGCACGATCAATTGCTGGTCCACCCGGATAACCCAGGTCGAGATATCGGGCAACTTTGTCGAAGGCTTCTCCTGCTGCATCATCAATCGTCCGGCCAAGCAGTTGATACTCGCCATGCCCACGCATCTCGATGAGCATCGTGTGCCCACCTGAGACAAGGAGCACGACCAGAGGAAATTCCAAGGTCGGGTCCTCGAGAAAACTTGCGTACAAATGGGCTTCCAAATGGTTCACCCCGACAAACGGAACATCCCAAGCAAGCGCAAGTGCCTTCGCTGACGAGACACCCACCAGCAGCGCCCCGATCAGCCCTGGGCCGACCGTACAAGCGATTGCATCGATCCGCCGCTCGTCGATTCCCGCGTCGGTAATCGCTCGACGGACAACCGGGTTGATCGATTCGAGGTGAGCGCGGCTCGCAACCTCAGGAACAACTCCACCAAATTCTGCATGAACATCGATCTGACTCGACACCACCGATGACACCACATCGTTTCCACCCATCACAACCGCAGCCGCAGTCTCATCACAGCTCGTCTCGATTCCAAGAATGACCGTGTCTGATCCGACTACATCAAATGGCATCACGCACACCTTCCTGACAGCCTGTGGGCACAACGATCGATGTAGTCCGCATCTGCGAGTCCGTGACACCACATCACAACAGCATCCTCACCATGCTCGTAGTAGGCCTTACGGATTCCTGCTGGCACAAACCCGAAGCGTTGGTACATCGCCTGTGCCGGTTCTGCCGACGCACGGACTTCAAGTGTCCACGCAGTTGCACCCACAAAGCGGGCATGTTCGGCAAGTTTCATCATCAACGCTGAGCCGACCCCTTCTCGGCGAGCAGACTCGCTCACGACAATATTCGTGATATGCGCCTCGGTATCCCCTGCCGCGTCGACAACCCAAAGACCCGCGTACCCCAGAATCGAGCGCCCTCGTCGGGCGATCAGGTAGTGGCGTCCACCTCGTCCAACCTGAGCGAGCTCGTCAATGAACACTTGGCGCGACCAGTGGCGGTCGTAGGTTGCTGCTTCAATCATCAACACCTGCCGAAGGTGCCGACGTTTCATCGCTTCGATAATGACCGGGCGGCGCATCATGGCCTCACCTGCCGGGTGCTCCAGTTGATCTGTGCATCAGGCTCGCGAAGGTATACGGGTTCGACAAGGCGTTCCTCGACTGTTTGGTCTCGAATCGCCCGACGAACACCCTCAACCGCGAGTACCGAAGCAGATGGATGGGCGGCACCAGAAATGGTGCAACCGAATCGTTCGGTGATCTCGACCCGATATCGGTGTGCCCCATCTCCCGCGCACACCGCAGATTGATCACGGTCCATGAGATCAGCAACCAGGTCTTCAATCGATCCGACAGTTGGCTGCCGCAACAGTTCCATCCCTTGATCAGTGCGACGGTACATGGCCCAGAAGACCTCTGATTTTCGAGCGTCGACAACGGGAACGATGATGTCATCGGCTGTTACTTCACCAGAAGCGAGAACCTCAAGCGAGGTGAGTGGAACCATCGGAATACCAAGCGCCATTGCAAGAGACTTTGCGGTCGCGATGCCAACCCGCATACCTGTGAACAATCCGGGTCCAACGTCAATCGCAATTGCACCAACTTCAGATAGTTCAACATCTGCACGTTCGCACACAAACTGAACACAGGGAACAATCGACTCTGCATGGCGTCGGCCACGAGCAATCTCGACGTTGGCCAGCACCCCATCTGAGGATGCGAGAGCGACGCCCACCGATTCCGTTGCGCTCTCAATTCCGAGGACGATCACGACCATGCCTCCAGGGCAGCAGAAAGCGCCTCATGGCGGCGATCCCAACTCGACCCCACGGTGTCGATCGTGATCTCGCGGACGGCGCCTTCTTCGTCGTCAAGGTCGACATCAATGTGCACCTCTAGATAATCGGCAATCTCTGAGAGCGCCGCCTCTCCCCATTCGATCAACACGACCCCACGAAATTCAGCAAGTTCGCTCAATGCGAGATCTGCCACCTCAACCGTTCGGTCAAGCCTGTAGAGGTCAGCATGATGCACCGTAAGGTCGCCACACTCGTAGGTATTCACGAGCGTAAATGTGGGCGACGTCATCGGTTCAGTCACTCCAAGGGCTGCCCCAATTCCTTGCGCGACAACGGTCTTGCCCGCACCCATCTCACCAGTCAGCACGATGGTGTCACCAGTTCGAACAACTCGCGCGAGCGCCGCAGCAAAGGCCTGCGTATCACTCGGAGATGTTGTCCTGAACCACATATCGGCTGTCGATGCTACGACTGCTTTGCGTACAAGCCGACTGGGTGACGCGGAACACGCTCGCCAATCTGGCAAACAACCTCATAGGCGATGGTGCCCAATCGATCAGCCCATTCTTCAGCACTGATGCAATCGTCGCCCTGCGAACCAATGAGCACCACTTCATCTCCAACTGAAACTAGGTCTGATTCATCAGCAGGTCCGAGATCAACGATGAATTGATCCATTGTGACGACACCGACCACTGGCCGACGACGACCACCGATGAGACATTCACCACCTACCTCAGACCAACGACGTGGTACCCCGTCGGCGTAACCAACTGGAACGGTTGCAAGCCGCGTCGGTGACGATGTTCGATAGCGCCATCCATATGACACGTGAACACCTTCGTCAACTTCTTTCACCATCGACACCCGACCCCACCATCGCAATGCAGCAGTGAACGAAGTTCGATTAAGGGGAACCTCAGCGGACGGATCAATCCCGTACATCGCGATGCCTGTTCGAACGAACGTCTGACGACTTTCGGGAAGCGTGATCGCAGCAGCAGAATTTCCGATGTGAAGTTCAACCTCTGCATCAAGACCTGACACAACGGAGACAAACCTCTCCATCTGCTCTTCGATCGCTGGATGTCCAGGAATATCTGCAGTAGCAAGATGCGTAGCAACTCCAACCAGTTCGACACCCGACGCCTCGGCAATTCTCGTGACGATGTCAGCAGCCTCTGATGGTTCTGCTCCAACCCGGCGCATCCCAGTGTCGATCTTCAGGTGCACCCGAGCGGTAGTTCCAAGACGAGCCGCAGCTGCAGCAAGAGCGTCAACCGATTCGAGGCGGTACACCATCACCTCTGCATCTGCCGCTAACAATTCGTCATATTGCTCGTGCGGTTGATCACTCAAAATGAGGACCCGCGAATCGATGCCCGCAGCGCGCAATTCGACCGCCTCCTGCGTGAGTGCAACGGCAACTCCAGCGGCGCCGCCCGCAAGCGCAGCTCGACTGGCCCACACCGCACCGTGTCCGTAACCGTTTGCCTTGACAACGGCCCACACAGCGCTTGGCGAGCAGAGTTCAACAAGTGATCGCACATTTGCTGCGATGGCGTCGGTGTCGATGTCAACACCCGACCAGCGCTGTGGCTGAGCGCTGCTGACGGTCATTCAGCGACCACCTGAGCGATCGCGACGCTGTCGCCGTGTGACAAGCTGAGATGCCAGCGGGTGACCCCCGCCTTCAGCGCAAGCGACTGCGCTACTCCGACAACCAGCAGAGACGGCGCACCACTGTCGGCCCGAACAACTGACACATCGTGAAATCCGAATGCACCAAGACCGAGACCAAGCGCCTTCATTGATGCTTCCCGAGCGGCGAAGCGAGCGGCTAGCCCAGGAACATCATCGACTCGACCAGCAAGCGACTCCAGTTCGGCATCGGTGAACAGCCGTGTTCGCATGGACGGCGTCCGCTCAAGCGAGCGACGAAATCGCTCAATGTCGACCACATCAACGCCGACACCAATCATCACGACACCCAGTGGTTGGCGGCTTCTGAAATTGGAGAAATCAGTAACTCAGCCACTGAAATATCACTGAGTTTCGACTCGTCAAACTTGCCTTCGGTTTCTGTCACCCAGTCGACAAGTCGTTCATAGCGATTGTCGTACCCCTGCAAACAGGTACGAGCATCATCGACCGAGATTCGGTCGTGGAATTCGACGTGAAGCAGCGTTAGCCCTGTACAAACCCCGGCCTTCGTTTCGGGCACGAGTATGACAGTTCGTCCATCACGTCGACCTCGCGCAACGAGCACTTCTTGCTGTTCAGCGACATAGCGCTTGGTGCCAGTCAGCGCGGGGTCACTGTCGACACGACTTTGAAGGCCAACTGCAACACCGTCGCGGTCGACCACCGAAACCACATCACCGACGATGCTGTACCGGGTTGCTCCGGCGACTGAGGCAACTGCAGAGTCAAGAGCGGCTAGGACTTTCAACGATCGATACGACACGACATCTCGGCCGGCACCGCGGCTGATTACTGCCTGAACCAACGCAGTCTCTACTAGATCAGAATCGCTTCGCGAAATACCGACAGTGACGGTCTTCGCTTGATGTTTAATCGCGTCGATCGGACGGGTGAGTTCATCAATCGCCGCCGACAGCGCATCGATGACTTCAGCAATCAATAGTTCTGGAGTTCCGACGTTGCCCGTCACAATCGAGAAATCTTCGATTGGTCGGCGTGAGCGTAGATAACCGATTGCTGCCGTAAGACGAACAGCAGTTGATGCCTCAAGGTGCCCGTCGTACGACTTTGCGCGGACACCTTGTTCGAATTCGTGAAGGTGCCCCTGAACGTCACCTGCAACATTGGTGACAATTGCGTCGTCGGTTTCACCTGACTCGACTAAACGCTCGATCACGTCGCGAGCCGCTCGCAATGGAAGTGCTGACCGGTCGATAGCTCGGGCTGCCTCATAACCGAACAGGTGGCCCACCATTGCCGACAGAATGAAGCCAAGCGCTGGGTCAACTGATGGAACCTCAATAACTGTTCCTGATGAAAAACGGGTCTGGCCCTCATCACACACCACGATTGGTGTTGCCTTATGGGCGCTAAAGATCGCCGTCTCTTTCGCAACATCGTCTGCAGTCGAACCCTGAAGGCCCGCTGCACACACAAAGATCAACGGTTCACTGGACAGATCAATGTGCTTCTTATCCTCCGTGACATCGGCGGCGATCGACTTGTAGCAGAGCTCACTAAGTTTGATCCGAACCTCGTTGGCGGCAACAAGATTCGGGCCGTTACCGACAACCGCCCAATATCGCTTCGATGGTGCCGTCCTCGTTGCGATATCCGCAATACCTGAACGCTGACCAAGTACGGCGGTCATCGCCGCTGGTAACTCCTGCAGAGAATTCAACAGACGGTGTCGTCGAGCCTGGCTCCCTACATCTGCGGTTGACGCGATGTCACAGGCAAGCAATGCACCTGCAGCAACCTGCGCATAAAACGCCTTTGTCGAGGCAACACTCATCTCAACGTCGCGTCCGTCAGAGGTGTACACCACGCCGTCGGCTTTGACTGCCAGGTCACTACCACGACGGTTCACAATTGCAATCACGATGGCCCCGCGAGCCCGTAATAGGTCAACCGTTCTGTTTGTATCAGTGGTCGTCCCACTTTGGCTCACCGCAATGATGAGCGTGTCAGACATGTCGGCTCGGAGTTGAAAGCCAGACACCTCAGTCGCAGTTATTGCGTCGACGTCAAGTTCACCATCACAAAGATCATGAAGAATCGCGGCGACACCTTGACCAGCGACGGCTGCGGTGCCCTGGCCAATGACGCGAACACGCGAAATCTTGCGCGAAGCAAGACGCTCGCGCACGACGGTTGGCATTGATTCCTCTGGTAGGGCGACTTCAAGTACGCCATCTCGCTCATTGACCCGTCCACGCAGGGTCCGCCGGAATGATCTTGGAGATTCTTCGATTTCTTTGAGCAGGTAATGAGGAGCATCGCCTCGATCAATATCTCGGGTGGTGACCTCAGCGGTCACCACTTCTTCCGATGCGACCGGTAGAGATGCACCGGAGTAGGCATACCGTTCCAACCCGTCGATGTCATTGCCATCAAGGTTGAGGACTAACACTTCACCACCGGCCTCACCGTCGAGGCGCACATACCGCGGCGTTTCCTCAACCACCCCATATGGTTCGCTGGCCACGATGTACCCATCTTCAGCGATGCCGACGTAGATGCCTTGGCCGCTCCCGCGCAATGCGAGCATGAGCTCACGAGGACGGTCAGCTGCGATGGCCCCGATCGCCACCGACCCCTCAAATTCGTTTACTGCCCTTCGAAATGCCTCTTGTGGTTCGAGACCTTCTGACATTTTTCTTGAGGTGAGTGTTGGAATGACCTTTGCATCGGTCGTGATCTGGTGGTGAATATCAAGTTCGAACCGACGAGTGATGTCAGCGTGGTTGTCGACGTCTCCGTTGAGAACGCCGACGACGTAGGGGCCCCCTTGCCCTGAGAGTTCCTCGCTGTTGAGCGGGTGGGCGTTCGCTTCAGAAATGATGCCAATACTTGCCCAACGGGTGTGGCCAAGGACAACAACATTGGCTGTTGACGACGACAGCGCAGAGCGCAGCAGCGGGTCGGCTTGTACCGCGTGCCTGATGACAGCCGTGTTGTCCCCAAGTTCACCGATCTCGGCCGCCGCCTTGTACACGAATGACAGTACCGATCCGTTCGCTGTCTGTACTTCTCGCACCGATGCAGAACGGAAGAGTTCGTCGTGGCTGCGTTCAGCAAGTTGGCTCGCCACAGTTGAGTCTTCTGCCGACAGGCCATGTTCACTCACCATGATCTGAATGCCGGCGGAGTCACGACCGCGCACCTCCAACCGGTCGAGTGCAGACAGTGCTCGCTGAATGGCCAAGTATCCGTTGTAGCTCTCTTCGGTGGCGTCACCCGCAAGCGCGTGTACCGCCACAGCTGTTCGAATTCGGTCGCGACTGATGGCCCAAAGTGCATCACGCAATCTGATGGTGTCCGTGTCGGATCGTGTTCCTGCCTCAACCTCTGATTCAAGATCAGCAACCTGTGCTTCGATCGTTGCAAGTGACGCGGTCACGATGTCAACAAGATGTTCGTCGTTCTTGAACGCAACAACACCCGGGACCCCACGAAGAAGAGCATCGAGTGAACTGAGAACCGTTGCAGCCTCTGCGGGGTTAGACCCCACCGATGCGGCGGCAGTCTCAAGGAGCGCCACCACTTCTGCGGTCGTGGGCGCGCTGCGGTCAGTACGACGACTGAGAACCGCAATAATTCCGCACATTTGCTCAGCCTACTCTTCGCTGCCTCGCGCATCAGTCGGTTCATATGCGGTGCGAACTGCGTCAGCCAGAGACTGTGCAATCCGTTCGGCGTCATCTTGCTGAGCCGCTTCAACCATCACTCGCACAAGTGGTTCAGTACCGCTCGGTCGAATCAACATTCGACCGTCATCACCGAGCTCTGCTTCTAACTGTTGGCGAATGCCACGTATTGCGTCCTCGGGAACCTCTCCTCGCACCGGAACTTCCACGTTGATCAGCACCTGCGGAAACGCCGTCATTGACGCTGCCGACAGATCAGCCAGCGAACGACCCGACCTCACAACAGCATCGAGCAACACAACCCCTGTCAACATCCCATCACCAGTCGTTGCGTGCTCAGGAATAATGATGTGGCCGGACTGCTCACCACCAAGTGAGAACCCACCTTTGGCGAGGGCTTCAAGAACGTGGCGATCACCAACTGGGGTCTCGAGAACCGTGATACCTGCATCGTTCATCGCACGATGAAAGCCGAGGTTTGCCATCACGGTAACCACGACTGTGTCTTCAGCAAGTTTGTTGCGAGCTCGCATGTCGGTAGCGAGAATTGCGATCACTCGATCACCGTCAACGACTTGACCTGCGTGATCAACCGCTATCAGGCGGTCTGCATCACCGTCGAGGGCGAGCCCGACATCGGCTCCAACACTCACCACAGCTGACTGCAAGGCTTCGGTGTGGGTTGCCCCGCATTCATCATTGATGTTCGTTCCGTTCGGATCAGCATTGATCACGATGACGTCAGCCCCAACCGCCGCAAAGACCTCACCAGCGAGCTCTGATGCTGCTCCATTTGCTGCATCAACGACAACCCGAAGGCCGTCGAGTGTCCGATGTTCAATTGATCGTTGAATCAGTTCGAGATATCGACTTCGAACGGAATTGACATCACCCTGGACCAGCGAACCCAACTCAGTTCGCGGAGTTTCTGAAGGAGTAACCGAATGCCACTGGTCCTCAATTTGTGCTTCGACCTCAGTCGAGAGCTTCACGCCACCAGGTCCAAACACTTTGATTCCGTTGTCGTAGTAAGGGTTGTGGGAAGCCGAGATCACAACGCCCACAGCATGGCGACTCGCAGCTTCAGCGGCCACAAGGGGGGTCGGAACCATCCCCAGAGTTTCAACGGTTACCCCGCTCTCAATCAGCCCTTGCGAGAGCGCTTCGATAAATGCAGGAGTTGATTCGCGACTATCGCCACCGATCACCACTGGAGTTCCGAAAAACACACGAGCGATGGCCCGACCAAGGTCGGATGCCATCGCTTCGGTGAGTTCGCTGTGCGCCCTCCCGCGGACACCGTCGGTGCCAAAACGCATCGGGCCGCCAGATCAGCGCTTCGTGTATTGAGGAGCCTTGCGGGCCTTCTTGAGTCCGTACTTCTTCGACTCTTTCTTGCGTGAGTCACGAGTAAGGAGGCCGGCACGCTTCAACGCTGGGCGAGTCTCTGGGTCGAGTTCGACAAGCGAGCGAGCGATCGCCATGCGAAGCGCCGCAGCCTGACCCGCCACTCCACCACCATGGATTGATGCGTCAATATCAAATCGCTCTTCGGCTTCGGCAACTCGAAGCGGCTCTGAGACAACCATCCGCTGAGCTGCTGTTGGGAAGTATGCGTCAAAGGCGCGTCCGTTGATGGTGACAACGCCAGATCCTTCGCGAAGTCGGGCACGCGCAACGGCCTCTTTGCGACGGCCAGTGGTTTGGGTAAGCGGTGTGCTCATGTCAATTGCCTCGAATCAATCAGCGGGCTGCGGCACCGGGAACCGCAAGCGGGGTTGGGGACTGTGCCTGATGTGGATGATCTGGGCCCGCATAGACCTTCAATTTGGTCATCTGCTGGCGGCCAAGGCGGCCCTTGGGCAACATGCCGCGAACGCTACGGCGTACGGCATCAGCAGGCTTGCGATCAAGGAATTCTGCGAATGACTCGGTCTTGAGACCACCTGGATAGCCCGAGTGGCGGTACACCATCTGACGGCCTTCCTTGCCAGAGGTCATCACAACCTTGTCGGCGTTCACGATGATCACGTGGTCACCAGTGTCAATATGTGGGGCAAAAATCGGCTTGTGCTTACCACGAAGCACACGAGCGACTTCTGTGCAGAGACGGCCGAGGATCATTCCCTCTGCGTCGACCACATGCCACTCACGGGTGATCTCACTCGCCTTTGGTGTATACGTCTTCATCACGTCAAATTCCAGTCATTTCTTTGCGATTTTCCGGTGGAGCTTACGTCCACTGAACCCTGAGAGGATAGGGGCATCGCGGGTAGTTCCCCAACACTCACTGCGCGCTCTCTGAATCTGAGGTTTTGTCGTAGCCGACTCTCATCAGCACCAAACCCTGAGGCGGTGCGACCCGGCCCGCCTGCTGCCGGTCCTTTGCGTCCAATATTTCTGCCATTTCATGCGGCTCAAACCGGCCTAACCCAATGTCAACCATGGTGCCGACAAGCGATCGCACCATCTGATGACAGAACGCCATTCCCGTGATATCAAAGGTCACTAATTTGCCAAAATCAGCGATCTTCCATTGCGCTTCGAGAACCGTGCGTACGAGCGACATCGGTGTTCCGTCAGGCAATGGGTCAGGCGCTCGACAAAATGATGCGAAGTCGTGCTGGCCGATGATTGCTTGAGCAGCTCGATTCATACGATCAAGGTCAAGCACCTGCGGAATATGCCAGGTGAGATCGCTCAGCAACGGGTTCCCGACCGAGTCATTCCAGAGGTGATATCGATACGACCTTGAGGAAGCTGAAAAGCGAGCATTGAAATCTTCATCAGCCCACTCCCCAGAGCGCACAGCAATATCTGGAGAACACATCCTCGATAACCGATGAGCAAGATCAACAGGGTCGTGCGTCGACGGGATATCGCAAGAAATGACCTGTCCAACCGCGTGGACACCTGCATCAGTCCGTCCAGCCAATGTCACCTCGACCGGTCCCCCGAGAACTTGCTCAAGAGCATTCCTTAGGTCACCAACGACGGTTCGAACACCGGGGCTTTCAGCCGCCCCTCGAAACGCTGAACCTCGATAAGAAACGACAAACCGGGCCCGACGGAAGTCGGACCCGGTCGTCATCGTTCTACAAAGGTGTTTAGACGAGCTCGATGCGAGCCATGTCGGCGTTGTCGCCTGACCGGGTGCCAAGCTTCAAAATGCGCGTATAGCCGCCGTTGCGCTCGAGATACCGAGGAGCAACTTCATTGACGAGCTTGTGCGTCATCTCACGGTCGCCGAGATAACCCTGAATCTGACGAATCCGATGAACTCGCATCGGGCTGTCATCTTGGGCTTTCTTTGCCTTCGTGATGAGTTTCTCTGCGATGGGGCGAAGCGCTTTTGCTTTCGCCTCAGTCGTGGTGATGCCTTCTGCAGCAAATAGCGAGGCTGCGAGGTTGGCCATCATCAAACGCTGATGGGCCGCGTCGCCACCAAATCGGCGAGCGCGTCGTGGGGTTCCAGGCATGTCAGTTCTCCGTTGTTCTCAAGAATCTCAAGGGCGAAGAGAAAGCCCACGCTCATCGAGTTTCTCGATGACTTCGTCAAGGCTCTTCTGGCCGAAATTGGTGATGTTGAGCAGGTCGTCGTGGCTCTTCATCAGAAGTTCACCAACGGTGTTGACCTGTGCACGCTTCAAGCAGTTGCGTGGGCGCTCAGAAAGGTCAAGATCTTCAATCGGAAGATCGAGATCAGGTGAGGAGCTCGCAGTGTCGGGCTCTTCGGTAAGAGCAAGACCCTTTGGCTCATCGCTGAGTTCAGCAACAAGGGCAACGATGGTCCGGAGCGTTTCTCCGGCTGATGCCATTGCTTCGCTTGGGCTTGTCGAGCCATCGGTTGTGATGTCGAGAACCAAACGATCGTGATCGGTTGATTGCCCGACACGAGTTGGCTCAACTGCGAAACTCACGCGGCGAACTGGCGAGAAGATTGCGTCGATTGGCATATTGCCAATCACCGGATTCTCTACGTCACGTTGGCTGCTGGCATAACCGTTGCCGCGCTCGACGGTCAGGTCGATTGCGAGGCGAGCCTTGCCATTGAGAGTTGCGAGGTGGAGGTCGCCATTCAAAATGGTGACATCTGCGGGGCAATCGATATCTCCGGCGGTGACCGATCCGGGACCCTTCGCATCAAGGCGAAGCATGACTGCTTCCTCTGCATCAGAACTGATCACGATGTCTTTGAGGTTGAGGATGATGTCAGTGACATCTTCAACTACTCCGCTGATCGTGTCGAACTCATGAAGTGAATCGTCAAAACGCACCATCGTGATGGCTGCACCTGGCACTGAGGACAGGAGCGTACGACGGAGTGAGTTGCCGAGGGTATGTCCAAAGCCCGGCTCGAGCGGTTCGATCACGAACTGCTGACGTTGGCCGTTGCCGTCGGAGACGACCTCGCCGAGGGCTTCCACTGAGGGGCGCTGCATGACAAGCATGTCTACCGATTCCTTTCCTAGAACGATTACTTCGAGTAGAGCTCAACAATGAGCGATTCGCGGACGGGTACGTCAATGTGATCACGCTGTGGGAGGTCGCGCACGGTGACTTGCTTGCCGCCATCTGCAGTCTCTAGCCAACCGACGAGTGAACGGTCATTGGTATCCATGTTGTGCTGCACGACGATCATCTGTGCGGCCTTTGGCGACAAGGTGACAACGTCGCCTTTACGAACCCGGTATGACGGGATATCGACCCGGCGACCGTTGACGTGAATCAAGCCGTGGTTGACGAACTGGCGTGCCTGTGGACGGGTTGATGCCCAACCAGCACGGTAGGTGACATTGTCGAGACGTGACTCAAGAAGGATGAGTAGGTTCTCACCAGTTGGACCTTGGAGGCGACTCGCCTCGTTGTAGGTCTTCTTGAACTGCTTCTCGAGAACGCCGTAGATGTACTTCGCCTTCTGCTTCTCTTGCATTTGAGCCAAATACTCGGAACCTGCATTGCGACGGCGGGTACGGCCGTGCACACCAGGTGGGAAGGGGCGACGCTCCATTGCGCGGCGACCCTTCTCGTTCTCGAAGATATTGACGCCGAGGCGGCGAGATGTGCGGACCTTGGGGCCGGTGTAGCGAGCCATGTCAGTTCCTCCGACGCTTCGGTGGGCGGCAACCATTGTGAGGAATTGGGGTGACGTCCTTGATGGTCGTGACCTCAATGCCTGAATTCTGAAGTGAGCGAACTGCAGTGTCGCGTCCAGATCCTGGACCCTTCACTTCGACCTCAACTCGACGAACACCATGCTCTTGCGCGGCTTTAGCAGCACGCTCGGCTGCAAGCTGTGCAGCGAACGGTGTGCTCTTACGAGAACCTTTGAATCCCACTGCACCCGATGATGCCCATGAGATGACATTTCCATCGACATCGGTGATCGACACGATGGTGTTGTTGAATGAACTCTTAACGTGAGCGACACCCACGGAAACGTTCTTACGATCGCGTTTACGTGGCCGACGGCCACCTGGCTTTGTCTTAGCCATTACTACCTCACAGCCTTCTTCTTGTTAGCAACAGTGCGCTTTGGTCCCTTGCGGGTACGAGCGTTGGTGTGGGTGCGCTGCCCACGGACGGGTAGCCCTTTGCGGTGGCGAACACCTTGGTGGCACCCAATTTCGATCTTGCGCTTGATGTCATTCTGAATGTCACGACGAAGGTCACCCTCGATCGTGAGATTCGAGTCGACCCATGAACGAATCTTGTTGACCTCGTCCTCAGTGAGTGACGAAACTCGTGCGTTACGGTCAAGACCGTTGTCTTCGCAGATGCGAATCGCAGTGGTGCGACCGATCCCAAAGATGTACGTCAAAGAAACTTCCAACCGCTTGTCGCGGGGAATGTCGATACCGGCGATACGTGCCATCGTTTACTGCTCTCCGTTTATCTTTCAGCCTTGGCGCTGCTTATGGCGCGGGTTCTCACAGATCACTCGGATCCGGCCGTGGCGACGAATCACACGGCACTTTTCACACATCTTTTTGACGCTCGGTCGGACCTTCACTGCGTTCTTCTCTCACTTGTAGCGATACGTGATACGACCTCGGGTGAGGTCGTATGGGGTGAGTTCCACTTGCACCTTGTCGCCAGGAAGGATTCGGATGTAGTGCATCCGCATCTTTCCTGAGATGTGGGCCAACACTTTGTGGCCATTTTCCAACTCAACACGGAACATCGCGTTGGGCAGCGACTCAAGAATCGTTCCTTCTAGGACGATTGCATCTTCTTTCGGTGAAGCCAGTGGATTCTCCTTAATTGTCGCGGTCGAAACCGCGGGGCGGACTACTGTAGGCGTTGACCAACTTGGTCAACGTTTTGGCCTGCCTCCGAGTACTCAGACACGGGCCGACGGACAATGCTATCGGCGTGAGACGACAACACCAATGGTGACGTCATCTCGGTTTCCGACGACTCTCTACAACTTCAGTAAGTCGTTTGAACACGTGGTCGGGGTGCCCTACCCCGTTCACTACTGCAAACTGCCCCCGAGATCCGTAGAACTCGATGAGTGGAGCGGTCTGTGTTTCGTAGAGATCGAGACGACGATTCACCGCATCTGGTGTGTCGTCGCCGCGTTGTGTGACGTCGCCGCCACACACATCACAGATCCATGGCGACGGATCGTCGCCTGAACTTGTGTAGTTCGTTCCGCAGTCTTGGCAAACTCGCCGAGACGAAATGCGGTCGAGAACAATTTCGCGTGGCACATCAAGATCGATGACCACATCGATTGGAAGATCTTCGGTGATCCCCGCCAGAGCCTCAGCTTGACCAACCGTTCGTGGAAAACCATCGAGGATGTACCCACGGCTCATGGTGTCGGGCTTGGACAGCCTCTCGTTGACAATGCCGACCATCGTTTCGTCATCGACGAGACCGCCTGCATCCATGATCTCTGCGGCAACAATCCCCAGTGGCGTGCGTTCACGCACAGCCGCGCGCAACATATCACCAGTAGAGATGTGAGGTACCACAAAGTGCCGTGAGAGGCGCACGCATTGCGTGCCCTTTCCGGCGCCTTGGCGACCAAGGATGATGAGACGTGCTCCCGGCATGAATCGGGACCGACTACTTGAGGAAGCCTTCGTAATTGCGCAGCATCAACTGTGAGTCAATTTGACGCATCAGCTCGAGTGCGACACCAACCGAAATGAGAATGCTTGTGCCAGCGAAGCCAAACGTGCTGACACCAGCAGCCCATAGCAAGATGTACGGAAGAATGGCGATACATGCAATGAACACTGCGCCAGGAAGGGTGATGCGGTTCACTGCCTTCGCAAGATATTCCTCAGTCTGCGGGCCGGGTCGAATACCAGGAATAAAGCCGCCCTGTCGGCGGATTTGGTCTGCCTGACGAACTGGGTCGAACGCAATCGAGTTGTAGAAGTACGCAAAGGCAATGATGAGCACGGCGAACAGCGTGATGTACACCGCATTTTGGCTATTCAAAATGTACTGGTCGACGTAGCCCTGGATACGGCCTCGCCAGCTATCAGCTGACGCGTTACCTAAGAAGCTCACAAGAATTGCCGGAAGGAGCAGCAACGAAGAGGCGAAGATAATCGGGATAACGCCTGACTGGTTGACCTTCAACGGAATGTAGGTGTTTTGGCCACCCATCATCCGCCGCCCGACGACCCGCTTTGCAAACTGCACGGGAATACGACGTTGCCCAAGTTCTACGTAGACCACTGCAGCGATGATCGCCACAGAAAGCAACACCATCATCACGAACCAGAACACCTTGTTCTGCAACAAAATTGAGTAGAAGCCCGACGGGATGCCGGCGACGACCGATGCGAAAATGACCATCGACATGCCGTTCCCAATTCCGCGTTGGCTGATGAGTTCACCGAACCACATCAGCACGGCTGTGCCAACAACGAGCGTTGGAATAATGAGGTATCCGCGTGGCCAAATGCCATCCGGGAGAAGCGGCACCGAAGGTGCCTGCACCGCCGAATAAAACGCCCCGCCTCCGCCGTTTCCGAACAAAAATACGAGCACGGTCGCTTGAAGCAGCGCAAGGGTCACGGTTACGTAACGGGTGTACTGAGTGATCTTGCGTTGACCAACCGCACCTTGCTGCTGAAGCTCTTCCAGCTTCGGAATCACAACACCAAGGATCTGCATAATGATGCTCGCCGTGATGTAGGGCATGATTCCCAGAGCGAAAACAGAGAAACTTTCGAAAGCGCCACCGGAGAACAAGTTGAACAGACCGAGCGCACCGTCTTGAGCACCAGCGCGAAGCTGCTCAATCGCAAGCGGGTCAACACCCGGTACGCGAATTGCTGCTCCGACCCGATACAGACCGACGATCATCAGCGTAAAGAGAATCTTGTTACGAAGGTCCTCGATCTTCAGAATGTTCTTGATGTTGGCGATCATGATGGAATCGCTGCCTCCCGATCAGATATCAGCGGTTTGCGAACTGGTTGCCCTTAACCGCAGGACGACCGGCCTTGCCCTCACCCTCATGTGGGAGAGGAACGATGGTGACATCTCCGCCAGCTGCTTCAACTGCTGAGCGAGCAGCAGCGGAAATTGCGTGAACGGAAAGAGAAACCTTGATGGAAAGCTCGCCATAGCCGAGAACCTTCACGAAGGCTCCCTTACGGACGAGACCAGCCGCAACAAGTGCATCAATGTCAACTGTGCTTGCGCCCAACTTCTCGAGCTGGTGGAGATTGACCGGGCTGTACTCGACACGGAATGGGTTATTGAAGCCCTTCAGTTTTGGTACACGCTGCTTGAGTGGCATCTGGCCACCCTCGAAACCACGACGCACGGTGTTACGAGCGCGCTGACCCTTGGTTCCACGACCTGCAGTCTTGCCACCCTTGCCGCCAATACCGCGTCCAACGCGCTTGGCGCTCTTGTTTGATCCTGGTGCTGGTGCGAGTTCATCGACGCGCATAATCATTCACCGCTTTCTGAGATCTCGATCAAGTGAGGGACGCGATTCAACATGCCGCGAACCTCTGGACGATCGGGAAGTGTGTTCGTTTTTCCAATACGACCAAGACCGAGGGCACGCAGTGTTCCACGAGCCTTAGGCTTCTGACCGATCGCTGAGCGGACCTGAGTCACGCTGATCTGCTTCTCACTCACTGGTCACCTCCAGTAGCAGCAGGAGCAGCATTCTGCTTCTGACGTTCTTCATATGCTTTCAACAAGCCCTTTGGAACGAAGGTGTCCGCAGGAATGCCACGGCGCTTCGCAACTTCGTCAGGACGCTGAAGTGATTTCAATCCGGCGATCGTTGCGCGAGCCACGTTGATGTGATTCGCGGAGCCAAGCGACTTACACAAGATGTCGTGGACGCCTGCCTCTTCGAGAATGATGCGTGCAGCACCACCGGCAATCACACCGGTACCAGAAGCTGCTGGCTTCATAAGCACCTTGCCGCCACCGGTAACGCCCGTGACAGTGTGAATGATTGTCGAACCAGCGAGAGGAACCTCGAAGAGGTTGCGCTTTGCATCCTCGGTTCCTTTTTGGATTGCCAACGGAACTTCCTTGGCCTTTCCATACCCGAGTCCGACACGTCCGTTGCCGTCGCCAACAACCACAAGAGCGGTGAATGCGAACCGACGTCCACCCTTCACAACCTTTGCAACACGGTTGATAGTGATGACACGAGACTCGCGGAGACCGCCGTCATTTTCTGACTGATTGTTGTTGTCGTTGTGTTGTGCTGCCATCAGAACTCCAAACCTGCTTCACGGGCGGCGGTTGCGACCGCTGCGATGCGGCCGTGATAGAGGTTCCCACCGCGGTCAAAGACCACAGCGGTAACACCTTCGGCGCGTGCTCGCTCAGCGACGAGAGCACCAATCTTTGACGCTGCTGCAACTGATCCTGTCTTGTCTGAACGAAGAGCAGGCTCAACTGAAGATGCAGCGGCGATCGTGCGGCCGGTCTCATCGTCAATGACCTGAGCGGTGATGTGACGATTCGAGCGGTGGACAGCCAAACGTGGACGAGCAGCAGTACCACTGATCTTTTTGCGCACCCGGCGATGGCGGGTGATGCGACCCTTGCGGCGGGCCTTTGCGATATCACTCATGATCGATGTGTTCCTTTACGTTCCGGCTTACTTCTTGCCGGCCTTACCGGCTTTGCGCATCACGCGCTCGCCGGCATAGCGGACACCCTTGCCCTTATAGGGCTCTGGCTTACGAATGCTGCGGATGTCAGCGGCCACTTGACCAACGACTTCCTTGTCAATTCCAGAAACAATCACCTGCGTTGGAGCGGGAACTTCAAACGAGATCCCTTCCGGTGCAGCAATATTGACTGGATGGCTGAATCCAAGGTTGAGGCGAAGGGCATTTGGACCTTGCGCTTCAGCGCGGTATCCGACGCCAACAATCTCGAGTTCCTTTTTGAATCCCTCGGTCACCCCGGTCACCATGTTGTTGACGAGGCTGCGAACGAGGCCGTGCATCGCACGGTTTTCACGCTCATCATTCGGGCGAGAGAACGTAAGTGATCCCTCCTCTTGGGCGACCTCAATAAGTCCTGGGATATCTCGGCTTAGGGAGCCCTTTGGGCCCTTCACGGTGATGGTGCGACCACTAACGGAAACTTCAACTCCGCTCGGAACCGCAACAGGTGCTTTACCAATTCGTGACATGTCGTCTCTCCTTCAGCTCGCCTGTTACCAGACGTAGCAAAGGACTTCGCCACCAACTTTTTGGCGACGCGCCTCGCGGTCGGTCATGAGCCCGTGGCTCGTGGACAGGACAGCCACCCCGAGTCCACCAAGAACGCGTGGGACCGAGTCAGCCTTGCGGTACACGCGGAGGCCTGGGGTAGAAATTCGGCGAAGGCCGGAAATCGTCCGGTCACGCTCGCTTGAGTACTTCATCGTGATGGTCAATACCTCACCTGGGCCCTTCGTAGAAGGTGCCACAGTGAAGCTCGAGATGTAACCCTCGGCCTCTAGCAGCTTGGCCAGCGCGACCTTCTGCTTTGATGACGGCATTGTCACGGTGTCATGCATCGCTGTGTTCGCGTTACGAACACGGGTGAGCATGTCAGCGATGGGATCTGTCAGCATCGTTGCGCTCCTCTCACCAGCTCGACTTGGTCAGGCCGGGGATCTCTCCAGCGTGTGCCATCTCACGAAGGCAAACACGGCAGAGTCCAAACTTGCGAAACACCGAACGGGGACGGCCACAGCGGCGGCAGCGTGTGTATGCACGCACTTTGTACTTTGGCGTACCGTTCGATTTGTTAATTAGGGCTTTCTTGGCCATGAGATCTACGTTGTCCTCTTCGATTCGTCGCTCAGGTCACTTCTTCTTGCCACCGCGGAATTGCGGGTGACGATTCTTCTTGCGGCGTGGTGCGTTGTCAGCGTCGGCTCCCTGCTTGAACGGGAAACCAAATGCGTCAAGAAGCGCACGGCCTTCGGCATCGGTGGTTGCGGTCGTCACGATGGTGATGTCCATACCACGGGGGTTCTCAACCTTGTCTGCGTTGATTTCCGGGAACACGGTCTGATCGGAGAGACCGAACGTGTAGTTGCCGTGCCCGTCCCATGAGTGGGCTGGGAGTCCACGGAAGTCACGGATACGAGGAATTGCGACAGCGATTAGGCGATCAAAGAATTCCCACATACGGTCACCGCGAAGGGTCACCTTGCAACCGATGGCCTGACCCTCACGAAGCTTGAAACCGGCGATGGACTTCGTCGCAATCGTGACGGCTGGCTTTTGACCCGAAATCAATGTCAAGTCGGCAACAGCAGCTTCTAGCAGCGATGCTTGCTGTGCGGCTCGACCGACACCCATGTTGATCACGATCTTGTCAATCTTCGGGATCTGCATCACGTTGTCAATCGACAGCGACGCTTGAAGATCACTCTTGATCTGGTTGTTGTACTTCGCCTTGAGGCGTGGCTGAGTCAACGTGCTCACTTGATTACCTCACCACTTGGTCGGGCAATGCGCACTTTGCTGCCGTCAGATTCCATGCGGTATCCGACGCGCACTGGCTTGCCATTGTGAACGAGCATGACGTTCGAAACATCGATCGGCATGTCCTTATCGATTCGACCACCCTGCTCGTTTGCACGAAGTGGACGCTGGTGGCGCACGGCGGTATTCACGCCGGTCACCACGACCTTGTTCTGCTTCGGGAGCACACGATCAACGGTGCCCTCTTTGCCCTTGTCCTTACCAGCGATGACAAGAACAGTGTCTCCCTTACGGATCTTCATGTCAGATCACCTCCGGCGCAAGTGAAACGATGCGCATGAAGCGCTTGTCACGAAGCTCACGACCGACTGGTCCGAAAATACGGGTTCCACGAGGTGTGAGATCATCCTTGATGATGACCGCAGCATTCTCGTCGAAGCGGATGTAGCTGCCATCTGGGCGGCGCTTTTCCTTCTTCGTGCGAACGACGACGCACTTCACAACGTCACCCTTCTTCACACCAGCACCTGGGATTGCATCCTTGACGGTCGCAACAAAGATGTCACCGATCGAGGCATAGCGGCGACGGGTGCCACCGAGAACCTTGATGCAGAGCACTTCTTTCGCGCCGCTGTTATCAGCCACTCGAAGGCGGCTCTCCTGCTGAATCATCGTGCACGCTCCACGATCTCTACGAGCCGCCAGCGCTTGTTCTTGCTGAGCGGGCGGGTCTCCATGACTCGGACTTTGTCGCCAACTCCTGCGTCGTTGGCTTCATCATGAGCATGCAACTTCTTGGTGCGCATGACGAACTTGTTGTAACGGGCATGGCGGACGCGGTCGGTCACTGTGACGACAACCGTCTTGTCCATCGCATTCGATGTGACGATGCCTTCGCGTACCTTGCGGGCAGCCCTTGTGGTGCTGGTCTCACTCATTGGTTCAGCTCTCTGCCTCAGCCGCAGCGATCTCACGCTGACGGATCACGGTGTTGATACGGGCGATACGCCGGCGAACGGCGCGAATCTCTGAGGTCTTCTCAAGCTGGCCGGTTGCGTTGCGGAACCGCAGGTTAAGTGCCTCATGCTTGCTGGCTCGGAGTTCCTCTGCGAGGCCGGCCAAATCCATGTCGTTGAAGTCATTCTTTCGTGCCATGACAATTCTCAGATCTGCTCGTCGCGGGTAAGGATTCGAGCTTTGATCGGGAGCTTCTGGATCGCCTTATTCAACGCGATCTTGGCCTGCTCCTCGTTCGGGAAGGAAAGCTCGAACAGCACGCGACCTGGTCGAACAACAGCGACCCAGAACTCTGGGTTTCCCTTGCCCGAACCCATGCGGGTCTCGGCTGGTTTTTTCGTCACTGGCTTGTCTGGGAACACATTGATCCAGACCTTGCCGCCACGCTTGATAGAGCGGGTCATCGCAATACGGGCAGCCTCGATCTGACGGGCGGTGAGCCAGCCTGGTTCGAGCGCCTGGATTCCGTATTCGCCATAGGCCAACTCAGTTCCACCTTTTGCCATACCACGGGTACGGCCACGGTGGTGCTTACGGTGTGCAACCTTGCGGGGCATCAACATGATGAACTCCTATCCCCTCAGTCGTCGCCGCGGAAGTGCGGGGTCTCATGCGCTTCGCGCGTCTGACGGGTAATGGTCTCTTCTTCGTCGAGCAACTTCTCAAGCTCTGGGTCGGCCTCACGGACGAGTGGAGCTGGCTCGGAATCTTCTGCCGCCGCACGCGGGCCGGCCGAGGACACGACTTTGCGACCGATGTCTGAAGCCTGACCAGAGGTCTCGCCAACAGCCATTGCGGCCTCACGGGCAATCTTGTCGTCGTTGCTCGAGCGGTATGGAAGGATCTCGCCCTTGTAAAGCCAGACCTTGACGCCCACACGACCGTTAGCAGTTTTGGCCTCACGGAATCCGTAGTCGATGTCGGCACGGAGGGTGTGCAATGGCACCTGACCCTCGCGGTACCACTCGGTACGGCTCATCTCAGCGCCACCAAGTCGGCCAGAGCACTGCACTCGAATACCGAGGGCGCCAGCACGCTGTGCGTTTTGAACTGCACGCTTCATCGCACGACGGAAGGCAATGCGATTGGCGAGCTGGTCTGCAACGCCTTGGGCGACGAGTGCAGCATCGAGTTCAGGGGTCTTGATCTCAACGATGTTGAGCTGGATGCGAGGGTTACCAGTGATCTTGGTGATCATTTGGCGAAGCTCGTCTGCCTGGGCACCTTTGCGACCGATCACGATGCCTGGACGGGCAGTGTGGATGTCGACGCGGAGTTTGTCACGAGTGCGTTCGATCTCGATACGGCTGATTGCCGCAGTCTCGAGACGCTCCATCACCGTGTCGCGAATCTGCCAGTCCTCGGTGAGGTACTGCTTGTAATCACGATCGCTGAACCAGCGGCTCTTCCAATCGGTGCTTACGCCGAGGCGAAAGCCATAAGGATTGATCTTCTGACCCATCAGTTCTGCTCCTCTTCGGCGCTGGCGTCATCGTCGGTCTCGGATTCTGCTGTTGCCTCTTCGGCAACTTCGGTTTCGGCTGCGTCGTCGGCCTCTTCAGTGACATCCTCGGCGACATCTGCATCTTCGGCCACTTCGGCGTCTGAAGCGTCTTCGATGATGTCATCTTCAGTTTCTTCAACAGCGTCGATTGCGCCCTTGGCCTCCTCGGCACGCTGGCGGCTGCGCTCAACACGTGCCTGACGGCTTGCCTGAGCAGATGCTGACGCTCCTTCGGCGCGAGCCTGAATGACTGCAAGACGCTCGTCGCTCATACGAGCGACAATCACGGTGATGTGACAGGTGCGCTTGCGAATGCGTGTTGCACGCCCACGAGCCCGTGGACGGAAGCGGCGAAGTGTGGAACCTTCGTCAGCGAAGCATGCAATCACATACAACTCTGAGGCGTCTTGCTCGTCGTTGTTAACAGCGTTTGCCACAGCGGAGCGAAGGACCTTACGGATGTCACGAGCAATACCGCGCTCGGTGAGCATGAGAACTTCATCGGCTGAGCGAACGTCAAGACCTCTGATGAGGTTGAGGACGACACGAGCCTTTGATGCTGACGAGCGGACGTGACGGGCGACGGCACGAGTGCCTGAACGCTCTCCTGCGACCATCGCCTTTTCGTT
>Ga0255771_1001180_pt1 | contig 28512 bp, 27 predicted proteins | sample 011ome_19_FD_179969 | JGI IMG/M metagenome (GOLD analysis project Ga0255771, IMG submission 179969) | Coastal salt marsh microbial communities from the Groves Creek Marsh, Skidaway Island, Georgia - 011510BT metaG (version 2) | ecosystem: Environmental > Aquatic > Marine > Intertidal zone > Salt...
GAAAATCGGCGTGGAGGCTCATCATCTCGAGAAGGTCGTCAATAGCCACACGCTGAAAGCCGCACGGAAGATGTGCCTAGTGTCGGCGCATCATGCCTTGGAAGAAAAGGCTATTGCTCAAAAGAAGTACTCGGAAATCGCAGCGCATTGCGCTCAGGGGAACCTGCACACCGCCCTCGAACTCATGGGCGGCAACGTTCACGATGATGTAGTGCATTCCACTCACGTGATCGTCGGCGGCGTGCAGCGTCATGTTCACGAGTGGGAACATGAGGCGGCTGATCTCTGGCACAAGATAAAGTGAAAAAATCTCTACCCTCTTCAGTCAAACAAATCCGCATAGGAGCTCCAAATGCTTAACAAGTTTTCACTAATTCTCTCAGTTCTGACAATCGTAACCTTCACAGGTGCAGGCAGCGCCAATGCCAACTGGTTCAGCCATGCCTGGCACAAAGCAACCCATGCCGTCAGCCATGTGGCGCACGTGGTCGCCACCGATACCGAAAAGGCGGCGAAAGCGACGGCGAATTTTGCTAAACACGAGGCCGCTGTAGCGTGTCGCAAGGCAATGCCGGCGGTCCTCAAAGCGGTCGTCGGAAAAGCCTGCAAGGTCGCCGCAGCGGAAGTCGGTGTCTCGTGTAATGCTGCCCTGGATGCGGAAACCAGCGGGATGGCATCGGCAGCCTGCGATGCGAGTGCCGTGGTGCTTTATGCCGTCTGTAAACATGGAGGCAAGATGACCGTGAACATGATCAATCCGATCGTTAACGAGTCTTGCAGTAAGATCTGATCCTGAGCTTCCGATAGCGGGCCGGGCTTTGGACCCACGCTCCGGCCCGCTATCTCGGCCCTCCCACCACATGTTATCGGGTAATCCGTGAAAAAGTTATTTGCGTTCCTCCTCTTCGTCCCTCTCATGGGCTGCGCGGAATCGATCGGCCCATTCATCGACTCCAGAGATTTCCCTGATGGGGGTACAATTTCGGAGGGGCCGAGCATCAGCACACTCATCGTGCAGCACCCGGATAAAATCAGAAAAGTATGTCTCGGACGCGGCGCAGACGCGGCGTTCGAACGCGAGGACGGCGGCAACATATCCATTTCGATAGTTTCCGTCGGTAAAAACGACGCTGAGAAATCAGGCATCCAGGATAACGCTGGCGACGAAGAAATGGCAGGAAGAACACCTGCAGTCCTCTTGGCAAGGGAACTTTTCTACCGTGCATGTGAATTTTCGACCAACTACCAACTCACGAAGCAGGAGGCGATAGACCTTTACACCTCAACCCTGCAGGTCGTGCAGAAGGGTTGGGAAAACGAGGCGCAGAAAACGACAATCACCATCGGCGATAAGGTTGCGACAACAAACAGCAATACGTTCTCTGAGACGAGTGCCACCACATCTCAGTCAACGAACACATCTCAGTCAACGAACTCTGAAACGAGTTCCACCACAGCTCAGTCAACGAGCGAGACGGCAGGTTCCACCGACACGACCGATAGTGCCGGTACATCCAGTGGCTCAGAATAAAAACTCTGCTCAAAGTGCGTTCGTTTAAAGTGCGTTCTTTGTGTAGCAGATAATCATGGACGAATGCCTTCCGCGGTCCCTTTCATATCGCCTCGAGGACGAGTTCATCGCAGACGACACGAGCTTAGATCTGCTATTCCACCACTTATGTGCATAGTCGGGTAACATCGATAGCGTCGATTCCTGCTTCTGATCGGAGGGGTGTGGCATTTCCTGCACGCCCATTAGTCCATGCTCAACAGCTCCAGGATACCTGAATTAATTTCGATTAATATGGTCGGTTGAAACAACGCGACATCAACCGGTCCCGGATTTTTCCGATGAGGCCGATCTCGCGACGACCCGAGACGCCCTTCAGACATACGGGCCGCTCCAAATCGCCCGATGAATGTAGCGGAAACATTGATCGCGCCGGACCCATCCTTGAGATTCTCCGCATTTCCACAGGATACGGCTCTCACACCGTCGGTTGGCGCCGTCCGGCCACGGGGTCCAGCCCTTCGGCTTTAAGGTGTCACGGCTTTTGAGATGACGGTCGACATTGAAGTGAGGGCGGAGCGAAGCGTGGGCTGAGCCGAAGCTCCACAGGGCTTTCACAGCCCAGCATTCCGGCATTGCCCCTTCCGGCCGGCACAACGGCTGATGCGGTTTCCCCGCCCGATTTTCGCCTACAGGTCTCCCCGGCGGAAAGACGAATGTCTGTTCTTGTCGTCAAACCATGTCAGAAAGCGTAATTGGCGGAGATGTCAGCGCAATGCGAACAACTGGCATGTGCCTCAAAAGAAAAGAGGGCGACGGCACGGGTAGGATGAGCCGCCGCCCTTCCGCGTTCTGTCCGGGTTAGTCTGCAGACAGTCCGCTTTTGGCTGTACTTACGATTGGGGTCGGTCCGGACAGCCAATGACATATTATCTCTTTGGCCGAGGTTTCAAAGCCGCGCCGGTCAACATCCCTATTGAGAGAGCGGCACCCAATATCAACCCTCTTGACGGCCTCGCCACGCCAGCGCCATCGGGCTTTTCTACAGGAGGGGCCGCACGTGACCCAAGCCAGGATGCCGAAGCCAGTCTTTAGAAAACTTGGAATAGCCCCCAAAGCACGCATCCCCAAAGCAGAAGAGACACGGGTATACAAATCATCAAGGCACGAAAGAAATTGACAGAATCTTCAAGATCGTTCTTCGCGACACGATTTGAATGTCGTTCATTCTTCGCTGTCGTGCTTCTGGTTGACAGAGAAAGTCCCGTTACCGTTACTCCTTTGTTAAGCCGATAATGCCCTCGCACGCAGGAAAAGGGACCCCTTATTCACCCCCAGAAACAACGCTTAATTGGTCAATATAATCCGATTTCGGACCTAATAGATCTCCGGCCAGCCGGTCTTTGAAAAGCAGATCAGTTGTGGAGACAACCTGGCGCGGCATTCGCCTTTTGTGCTGCCCGAACGCCTAATCCTGAATTCCGGGGAAGAAGCCAGTCCGAGGAGCATCATGTCTCCATCGACAAAACGCCCGCAAAAGCCTGCAGGGGTCCCTTGATCGCCGACATCAACGGCTTCAGATCACAGTTTGAGGCGATCGACTCCAGAAACGGTTGGCCTAGGCCAATTCTGCTTGAACCGGACCTACCTGACTGATCCCGCCAACGCTCCCGGACTCGAAACGATCTATCGCCAAAGCTGTTCAGTGAAGTAGACCAAGTATATCCTCCGGGCAAAACGGCTTTTTCAGGAAGACATCCGCACCAAGCGCTTTTGCGCGCACTTCGTCCTCAATCGCTGCATGACCTGAAACCGTAATCACGAACAGTTCGGCCAGGCGCGGGCGGTCGATCAGCCCCAAAAGACCGAAGCCGTCTATGTCTGGCATGCGCAGGTCCAGAATCAGATGCGTTACTGCTTCACCGCCGTCCCGCGCGAGTATCTCCAATGCTGCCCGAGCACCGTAGGCTTTCAGGACCCCGAACCCTCGTTTCGATAGATACTCGGCGAGTTCGTCAACGAGAAAAATCTCGTCGTCCACCAATAGCACTGTCAAGGCACCCCTGTTCTGAATCGACATCAAGGACCGACCCTACGAAACAGACCTTGTGCGCGGCAGCCTGATTGTGAACGTCGCACCGTCGCCGTGGTTTCGGGCCGTGAGTTCACCATTCATCTCCTTTACGATTCCATAAGCGACCGACAACCCCAGACCAGTCCCCTTTCCGGGCGAACGGCTGGTCACGAATGGCTGGAAGATCCTCGGCAAAAGTTCAGTATCAATGCCCCCGGCGCGATCTGAAATTTGAATGGTCACCCATTCGTCGCTGAAGACCCGGACGTTGATTTCCTCACTACGCCCGTCCCAGCCTTCCAGCTCCCTCTTTTCTTCGATTTGGTTGCAGGAATTCATCAAAACGTTGGAGATCACCTGTTCCAGCTTTACTCCGTCGGCCAGCACTGTCACGGGATACACAGGCATATCGACCTTCACTGTTATCTGTTTCAAGGAGTGCTGGGATTGAAACAGGGGCAACAGGTCCGCCAGCAAGTCCTGCAACGACACTTCCGTCACCGGCATGGCGTCAGCACGCCCGAAAAGGCGCATGTGATTGGTGATGCTCGCTGCCCGGTTTACCTGCCCGATAATGATTTCAAGCTTTGACATTGCGGTATCTTTGTCCACGTCGTCCGCGGCAATCCGGTCGGAGAGATTGGTGGAAGCGAGTTTTATGATATTGAGCGGCTGGTTGAGTTCATGGGCAATGCCGGTGGCCAAGGAGCCAATATCTGCAAGCCGCCTGCTGTGCTCCAGCTGTCGCTGTGCCTCCTTGCGCTCATCCTCTGCCCTTTTGCGCGTCGACACGTCGGTCATAATACAGAAGACCTCGATATCATTTTGGTCAATCAGCAGATTTTTGGGAAACGGAGAAATGTACATCCTCACCTCGAAAGTTGACCAGACGTCCTCTCCGGTTTGCGCTCTGATTTGGGTATTCCAGGAGCCTTTTTCTACAAGGGCGCGATTTCTCTCGGACCGGCTTTCGAGAAGATGGTCTCTGTCCTCCGGATGAACAAGCGAATCGAACCAATCGGCTAACTTGGCCTGCCCACGCGGAAACCTCAATATCTTCTCGATGCTCCTGCTGGTGTAGGCAGCGCGTTCCGACAAATTTCCCCCTTGAATACCGAAGACAAAGAAGATCGTCGAACTGGACGTCATGATATTATCGAGAAGATCGCGAGTGTCTTGCAATTCGGCATTCGCGAGAGCCAGGTTTTTTGCGAATGCCGTTGCTTCATCGAGGACCAGCGAAATCTCGGAAAAATATTGACCCTGATCGACGGGGGTCACGTCCTCCCTGCCTGTCGCCAGCGCCTCAACGGCCTTTGGCAATGCTGCAAGGCTGCGGTTGATTCTCGTCGTCGCGGCCGACTGCAAGAACAGCCCAGCAAATACGAGAAAACATGCGATCGACGATTCGTGAAGCGTTTCTTGGGCCAAACGGTCGTAAAATGTTTTAAGGGAAATTCGCATCAATGCACGACCGCCCATGCCTGCAGAGTCTGTCAATTGCAGCGCTTGATAATAGTATCCATCGCGCCAGTTCTGCATGAGCGACCGACCTGGTTTGCGGTCGAGAACAAGGACAGTCGTACCGTCGGGTATCGATTCGAACATTTTGTTCAAGTCCGGGTCCTTCTCGCACGGCTCTATACAGGCGAAACTCAACTCCGTGTCCACTAGATGGTCATCGATCCAGTGCGCCAGGGTGGACATGGGCACCCAAAGTTGTATAGTGGATTTTGCGATTTCTGTTGTCGGGCTTGAGATGTGTGAAAGTGTGCCATCCCCTGAAAGGGGACGATTGATTTTCCCAAAGTTGTGTAGATCGACGAGGCGGGATAACGCCGCAACAGGAAGCACCTCCCAGCTTGGCGTCGGAACGACTCGTCCGTCTCCCACATCAATGAGGTTCTGCTGGAAAAGTACCCGACTATCGCCGACGTAGATAAGGGCAGACCCGTCCCGCACGAGATCTCCCTCAGCATCACTCTGAGCCAGGAACAGTTCTGCCGAGCGAGACATGGATCTATTGAAGTTAACCGCATTGGCCTTCATCATTTTGACGGCCTGTTCCAGGCGGTCCCTTGCCGATTGCGCTTCGAAGGTAAAGCGCCAATGCGACGAGAAGACCAACCCCACGAGAACGGGAAGCACAACGAGCGATACCATTATAGCGCTTAGAAAATCCCGGATGGTCACGGTGGGTCTTGCGATCCCCACATAGCGGTAACGCGATCGCGCGATCAGCAGACTTTTCGAAATGAGAAAAAAGATCTGGGCTGCCAACGACAGAAAAATATTGTTCAGGGCCTGTTTTACGGCCACAGCCATTGCTGCATCGCTCTGCATGCGGAGCCCATGTCGGTATCCGATCCAAACAAGGGGGATTCCCACGCAAAGCCAGAATACGGCGTCGGGAAATAGGAAGGACATACGGGAACGACGCGCCAACCAGGCAACGAAGGCCACGTCCAGCACAAAAACAACCGCAGCAATTGGGTGCCCCCAGATCTGGTGTGTTGCCGCACCGGTGAGAACCGCACACAGGATTGCCGGCCAAAAACACAATCGCGCCAGCCCGAGGGCAAAAACCCCTCCAAGGATAAACGACAGGCCGAATCCAAGTTCGATCGGGACCAGATTGAGCAGGTATCCCCCGATGCCCAATGCCACCGAGACAAGGAACAGATAAAAGCCGCCAATATGTCTGGCGACGGTTTCCGGGCCATCGACTGTTGGGTTGACGTACTTCACAGAACGAACGGGATGGCGAAAACGTTGCCTGCTGCGAGATAAGGGCGTCCTATACTGCACCCTTTCATTCTACCTCTCCATTGCCCGGGGAAACCCGCGATTTGGCGGCCAGGGCGCCCCGAAGGAAGCGTGTCAGCACTTCAAGGGGGATGGGCTTTTCCAGAACATGCAATACGTTCACCCTGTCAGCTGTGGCGCGATAAACAGAATCCACGTCACCTGACATCAGGATAACAACCCCGTTGAAGCCAAGATTCTGGACAAGCTCGACCACCCGGGTCCCGTTTAGTTCGCTCATATTGATATCTACCAAAATTGTCAGCGGTGGGTCGCGCTCGATAGTCGCTATCGCGGACCGCGGGTCTGTTTCAAAGTTGGCGCGGAAGCCACGACCGCGGAGATATTCGACCAACTCCCGGCACACATACTCTTCGTCATCGACGATCAGCACATCAGGGGCTTTGTAAGCAATGTAGTTTGCAGGTGGTCGGGGGGAGATTTCCCTGGAAAACATGGAGCTACCTCAGGTGATGGGAGACAGAGGTGAGATATCTGGAAATGCGTTCGAGACCCTCCCGGGTCAGCGCTACGACCCGGCGGCGGCGATCGTCCTCGTCGAGCCTGCGCTCGACAAGCCCCGACATTTCCATCTGCTCTATCTTGCGGAGCGCACTGGTCTGGGGACAATTCGTGACGCAACACAAACTCGTGACAGTCACAGGCTCGCCCTTGATATGCATCCTTAACAGTTCGGTCAGCATGCTCCAGTTATCGGGGTCAGAGGCGACCGACCCCACAATGCCGTTTTTCGCCGATTCCATTTGTCGTATCGACGCCAGGTAGTTGCTGTAAAACTCGGCAGAGTCTTTATCTTCCGGCGCATTTGCATCCTTTTTTGCCATCCTACAATAAGGGGTGCGGATGGGTTCGGGGGTCGAAAAGTCCTCAATGAGCGCGTTCGCACGGTCCCGAACGGTCTGCATTTCCGCCAGCAGGCGCATTTGCCTACCCTCCTTTTCCCGGCGCAAAAGGAGATTTTGTCGCGCGTTATCGATGGCTTCTCTCACCCGCATCCTGCTCATCGGCTTTTCGATAAAGTCTATGGCATCCAACCTGAGGGCGGTTGCGACGTGGGAAACGTTCGCATTGCCCGAAGCAAAGATCACCGCACAATGGTGCCCTTCGGGGAGAGACTCGAGCAGCCTGGAAACAAAATCCAGGCCATCTATCTCCGGCATTACGATATCTGTCAGAAGAATATCCGGCGGTCCATCGCGGTCGATCTTGGCGAAAGCTTCCACTGCGTTTTCAGCAGTACTGGTCACGAGATTGCTGTGTTCCAGAGTTTCGACCAGTTCATTCAAAACCAGTTGCTCGTCGTCAACGATGAGCAACCTGAAAGGTCTATCCGGTTCGAAGTTTTCCCTCTCAGGCTTCATGTTTACGCTCTCTTGTTATCACTAAAAACTACACGAGTTTACGCTCTCTTGTTATCACTAAAAACTACACGAGCTTGAAGCCGCTGTTTGCGGCCGGCGTCGATCGCAACAGGGTTCCGTTGGGGTATTAAGGGTGCTGTCAGGCTAATGCGAACCAGTCTCCGAATTGCCGATCAACATGAATTCAAGCCGCCAGTTGGCGCCACTCAGCCAGGGCAGCTGAGCGGTTCTGCTTGAAAGTTTCACGGTTATTGAGATGACGGTCGAGGTTGAAGTGATTGTGGATGGACGCGTGAACAGAAGAGAATTTCTGTAGTGTTTTAATATCCCTGAATTTCGACATCGCGCCTTCCCTTCTTCGGAACGGCTGATGTGAGTTTTCCGCCCGGTTGTTCAGCCAGCGTCCAACTTCCTGGTCGGCGCCATTCCCGATCACATTCATCGCCGCCCGGTAGGACCGAAGCCGGTCGGTCACGACCACCTTCGGCCGGCCGTAACGCTTCATCACGCGTTTCAGAAACTGAAGCGCTGCCTTGCGATCCCGCCGTTTCGTCGCGAAAACCTCAAGTACTTCACCCTCGTGATCAACGGCACGCCAGAGATAGTGCGTCCCCCCATTTATCTTCACGAACACCTCGTCCAGGTGCCAGCGCCAGTTCGAATATGATCGATGATGAACCCGTCGCCTGCGGATCTCGGCCGCAAACATCGGCCCGAATCGGTTCCACCAGAAACGCACCGTCTCGTGGCAGATGTCGATCCCGCGTTCAAACAGAAGATCCTCCACCTGACGAAGCGACAGCGGATAACGGATGTACATCATCACCGAGAGGCGGATGATTTCGGACGAGCTATTGAAATATCGGAAGGGGTTTTTCATCCGTCGAGGCTAAAGAACGGCCTTGTATGCCTCAAGCCGTTTTGCTCTGACACTGCCGTTGAGAGGCTTAACGGGATGCCCGATAGCGCCAGTTATTGGGGGGGCGGAGAAATGAAACGCACGAAGGCAAGCTTTGCAATCGGTAGCTCACTTGTGTTGGCTATAACGATTGCTTTCATAGCCAGCGACTATTTTGGGCCATTAGATAACCCAGAGCCCCTTATCTAACTGCAACCTCGCCAGAAAGACTGTGACCTGCCCCCAGTGACTGGTCCAGTTTGAATGTTAGTGCATTATACGCTTTTCCTCCATGCTGATGATGCTTTCGGGTGCTGGCGGCCTGTATCCGAGCACTGATGTGGTTGCTTCGTGTTGTAGTGACGCCGCCATTGTTCAATGACGATCTGAGCTTCTTTCAGGCTGTAAAATACCTCCCCGTTAAGGAGCTCATCGCGGAACTGCCCCTACGTTTCCTATCATAAGCGGTGGACCAATCCAGTGGGGGAGAATCAGGACCTTCTCGTAAAGCCCTGAGGGGCCTGAGGCCAGTTACTGCAGCAGCTTTTCGCCCAATACGAATCCGTTCGTCTGAAATAGTATTACCGGAGGATATGCGGAGTCCCAGCTGACAAAGCGAGTGTACACCCAGGGGTGGGGTATAGACTGAGCCGTTTTGGCTTTTTGGTTCGATGAAAGTTTCTGAAGCTGCAGCACGCGCCCTATCGGGGAGCTATTATGGGAATACAGCCCGGAAGCGCCGCAAAACTCCTAGAAACTGCGGATAATTGGCGGAGAGAGAGGGATTCGAACCCTCGATACGGTTACCCGCATACTGATTTAGCAAACCAGCGCCTTCAGCCACTCGGCCACCTCTCCGCCGGGGAGTGGTATCGTTTACACGCTGTATGCAGGAGCGGGTGTAACCGAGCAGCGGCAGGCCTGTCAATCGAATCCGTCCGTCTCCGTCGCCCTTACCGCTTCGCCGGCGCGCCCTCGTCCAGGATCACATTTACGATCGCCGTCCGGCCTTCCATGGTCGCGGCATAGGCCTCTTTCAACGCCTCGGGCAGGTCCGCCAGGGCCTCTACCCGGCGGCCATAGAATCCGAACGGCTTGCCGAGCTCGGCATAGTCCACATCGGTGATATTGAAGCCTTCCGATGCGTTGGATGCCGCCGCGACCCCGTCCGGATAATAGGCGTGGTGTTCCTTGCGCATGGCGGAATAGCCCGCATTGTTGAACACCACGATCATGATCGGAATGTCCTTGTGCTGCGACAGGGCAAGGCTCTGGGTGACGGGGTTGTACATGAACGAGCCGTCGCCGATGACGGAGACCACGGGGCGGTCTTTCATCGCGAGCTTTGCGCCGAGCGCGAGGCCGAGCCCCTGCCCCAGCCCGCCCGAGGCGACACTGAAGAAGCTGAGCGGGCCCTTGAAGTCCACATGTTCGATAATCGAGCGCCGGCTGGTGATGGTCTCGTCGATATAGATCGTGTCGTCGGGCAGCACGGCGCCGAGCGTGGCGCACAGTCCGATGGGCGAAATCGTGTCCTTCGCCAGGGCCTCATCCACCTGGGCCTGTTTGCGCGCGGCAAGCGCGTCGTGGCCTTTGGACCAGCGTTCCCGGCGCGCGGCGACCGCGGCGTCATCGACGCCCTTTTCCCGCACGGCAGCGATCAGCGCCCTCAGCGTGGCGACGGCATCGCCTTCAAGGAACATATCTGCCTGCAGGTTCTGATGAACCATATGGGTACGGAACGGCGCTTCGTCGATATTGACGACGGTCGCCCTGGCGGGCTTGTTGCCCGGCGGCGACCACGGCGCCCGCGACCGCAGGGTCAGCACAACATCCGCTTCGTGCAAATACTCCGGATTCCCGATCCCCTGGTATAGCGGGTGATCCTTCGGGAAATTCGTGAAATCGCTCCACCCGGAGTCCGATACCGGAATCCCCAGCAACTCGGCCAGTTCGACGGTCGCGGCGTAACCGTCCGGATCGCGGCCAATGGATTCGGCGATGATGGCGGGATTGGCGCTGGCGACGAGCATGGCAGCGACGCGCTCGATCTCGGCGGCCGGCGGTACGGGCAGGATCGGCTTCGGCACATTCCGCGGGTTCTGCGGCGGCGTCCAGTCGTGCAGCATCGTCTCGATGGGCACCGACATATAGACCGGCCCGGCGGGTGACCGCTGCGCCATTTCACCGGCACGGATCAGCTGTTCATGCAGGGTGAAGGGGCTGCTGACGGCCTGCGACCATTTCGTGATCCCCTGCACCAGGTTGGCCGGACCGCCGACCACGGACAGAAGCCCCTGCCATTGCGGGCCGGGCTCGAAACCTTCCTGTTCGCTGTAGGTGAGGGACTCGCCGGAAACAACCACCATCGGCACGCCCTGACGGTTCGCCGCATCAATGCCCATGGAGCCCTGCAGCAACCCGACGCCGGTATGCAGCATCACGGCCTGCATCCGCCCCGTCATGACGCTGTAGCCCATGGCAAGGTTCACGGCGAGGGTCTCGTGCGCGCAGCTCAGATAGGTCGGGCCGTCGGCTTTATTCGCATCCTGGCGGGCAAAGGCTTCCCAGACGGACCCCCATTCGGAGCCCGGCGACGCCATCACATAATCGATATTGAGACGCCGGAAGGCCTCGATGATTGCTTCGCCACCGTCCAGATAATTTTTCATGTTTCTTCCCCTGAATGAGCCGTGTCCGGCTTTTGGGGGAAGTTTACGCCCTGATCGGGATCAACGCGACCTGCTAAATGAACGGGTTCGTTTTCGTTCCCGAGCCTAGACTTCGCTCCAGGCGCGATAGGCAATCTTCATCTTTTCCTGGGCGGATTCGAGGTCAACCGCCTTGGCCGATTTCTTCTCGCACAGCACCTTGTATGTGTTGCGCGCCTCGACAAAGCTGACCCACAGATCGGCATGTGCCGTCGCATCATAGCCGCCGCGCTTGTCGCCTTTCGGCCGTTTGGCTTCGGTGATCTGCAGCACCGCGCGGAGTTTGGCTGCGACTTCCAGCTCGCCGGTCGCGTAAGCATGGTTGAAGGCGGCCAGCACCTTGTCGCTGAGCCGCCGGGTGATAGCCAGCGTGCCGCTGATACTTTGATAGTCCGGGGCGAGCCCGTCGATCGATACAGTTGCCATTGCATCTTCCTCCCGCCGGACCATTTTGCCGACGCGATTCATTTGACCCTATCCCGGTTGAATTTCCCTTAATAAATCATCCGCGGTGTTCACGCATTGTTAAGCATGGCGAGCGGAAAATCGGGTCCGACGTTAACCAGTAATCGGTATCGAAAAGATGTCCATCTCAAAACGCACCGTAGAAACACTGCTCGACCTGGTCGAAGTTAAGCTCAGCTACATGCAGGTGAGCGATCGGGAGGATCAGCGCGAACTCTCCCAGCTCGAAAGCTGCCGCCGGGAGCTACGCGGCCTGATGGGGGCGGTTCCCGTCCAGAAAGGCCGGCGCGACGGCGAAGGCATCGCCGCGCACTAATCCTGTCCCTGGACGCGGCCTCCCGGCCATCGCCGGGCCGGGCGGGAGTCAGGCCGCCTCGGCCAGATTGATTCCCATCGCCTTTTCGACCGCGGGCCGCGCACCGACGGTCTCGTACCAGCGTTTTACATTCGGAAATTCTTCCAGCGCCACGCCCTGCCAGTCGTACCGTGCGGTCCATGGGTAAATCGCCATATCGGCAATCGAATAATCCCCGTGCATGAATTCGCTGCCGGCGAGATGGCCGTCCAGCACGCCCCACAGACGCCGCGCTTCCTTGGTATAGCGTTCTATCCCGTATTCGACCTTCGTTTGCGCCCGCCGGAAATGATGCGCCTGGCCGAACATCGGCCCGATCCCGCCCATCTGGAACATCAGCCACTGAATAGTGATGTAACGGTTCCGCACGTCTTCGACCGGCGGCAGGAATTTTCCGTACTTGTCGGCCAGATACATCAGCATGGCGCCGGATTCGAACAGCGCGAACGGCTCGCCGCCAGGCCCGTCCTGATCGATCATCGCGGGGATCTTGCCATTCGGGTTGATCGCCGTGAATTCCGGCGTGAACTGATCGTCCTTGCCGATATTGATCGCATGTGTGTTGTAATCGACGCCCAGTTCCTCGAGCATGATGAACAGCTTGCGCCCGTTCGATGTGTGCCAGTTATAAAGATCGATCATTTCATTCTCCCGTATTTCAGCATTTCATCCTGCGCGTGACTGCGCGTGTTCTTCCATTTGATCCCTTGTCGGCACGTCCATGCCCCGCCGAACCGCGGGACGCGCCCCGGTTTCCTCGCACCATCGCCGAAGATGCGGCCACCGCGCAAGGTCCAGACCGAACCATTTATGGAGCGCAATCCACGGATAGGTCGCGATATCAGCAACCGAATAATCTTCGCCCGCCAGAAATGCCGCTTCGGCAAGGCGGGCGTCCATGACATCGCACAGGCGACTGACCTCGCCGCCATAGCGGGTGCGACCGTATGAAATTTCTTCTTCCGGCGCATCCTCCGGGAACTGGTGGAGAAAATGAAACGCCTGCCCGAAACCGGGACCGACGCCACCCATCTGCCACATCAGCCACTGGACCGCGACCCATCTGTCTCTCTCATCCGGCGGCAGAAACATCCCCGCCTTCTGCGCAAGATAAAGCAGGATCGCGCCGGATTCGAACAGCGTCAAAGGTGCGCCGTGCGGCCCGGCCCGGTCTGTGATCGCGGGAATGCGACCATTGGGGTTTATTGCGCGGAAGGCGGCGGTATCCTGCTCTCCCTTCGTGATATCGACGATGTGTAGCGTATAGTCGAGCCCGCATTCCTCCAGCATGATCGACGCCTTGCGGCCATTCGACGTGCGATAGGTATAGAGGTCGATCATTGGGGCGGCGAAAATTCAGCCGGTTTCGATGAAATAGGCGCCCTCGTCGTCGCGTTTGAGGATATAGGCCTCGCGTAACTCTCCCCAGGCCTGAAGAAAATCGCGCCACGGCGTCTCCATGTGATCGTCGACCAATTCATGAAACTGCCGTGCGGTCGTTTCCAGGGTCGCTCTGAGTTCGGCGGCAAGCGGGCTCATTCGAAATCTTCCAGTTTAACGCGGTCACGGCCGTAATTCTTGATCCGGCGATACAGGATACGCGGAACCCCCTCGGGAATTGTTGCATCGATGCCGAGCTTGGCCGTCGTCGGCAGCCCGCCCTTTCCGAGCTCCCATGCCTTTACGCTGGGATCGATATGCTTGGCGCGCGCACCGGAAACGACAATGGCATCCGTGTCGGCCTGAACCCGGAAGGCGATGGCCCAATCCAGCTCGTCCGGATCGTGTATGTCGATATCGTCATCCGTAACCACGACATATTTGACCTCCGCCACCGACAGAAGCGCCATAACCGCGTTCTTGCCCTCACCCGGCCGCTTCTTGATCGACGCGATCAGCGCCCAGTATCCGCAACTGCCGACGGGTGCGCGAATATCCACCGGTTGCACGCTGGCGATCCGGAGCGCCTGAAGCCCTGCCGCCTCTGTCACGGGTGCTGCGAGCCAGTCGTTTTCCCAGGGCATCTGCAACATGTAGAATATCGGATCGCGCCTGTGGGTGATGCACTTGATCCTGAAAATCGGATTCCATTTCACGTCACCGGAAATCTGGCTGAATTCCCCAAAGGGTCCTTCATCCGCCGTCCAGCCGATCGGCAGCAATTCCCCTTCGAGCACAAGCTCGGCATCGGCCGGGACTTCCAGATCGAGTGTCCTGCATTTGACCATCTCGAGCGCCTCACCGCGCAGTCCGCCGGCCAGGGCAAGCTCATTGGTATCGATCGGTGCCTTGTAGGAGGCCGCGAGCATATCCAGCGGGTGGACGCCGACGGCGATGGCGATCGGCAGCGGCTCCCCCTTGTCGAGAGCGCGCTGATAGTAGAAGCGCATGTCTGACGGCGAAACCAGGTCAATGCCCGTTTCCCGGGGCGTACGGTACATCAGCCGGTAACAGCCGACATTCGGCCCGTACTCGGGATCGTTCGAGACGGCGAAAGTCCCGGAAATATATGGGCCGCCATCGAACAGGTGCATCAGGGGCAGCGGTATCGACGTCAGATCGACGTCATCCCCCTCCATGACGACTTCCTGGCAGGGAGCGGTTGTAACGGTGACAGGATCTATCGGGCGGGAGGATTTTTCCTCGAACTCAAAGGCGACCCGGTTCTCGGTGCAACCCATCGCGATCGCAAGGCGTTTGCGGGTCGAGACAAGCGCGGTCGCGACACGCCAGCCCGGATATCCGTCTATGTTCTCGAAAAGGGTCGCTTCATCCGCTTGCTCGGCAAGCGCCGAAAGGTGACGGCAATCGACCGGCTTGGAAATTTTTCGCAGTTCTCCGGCGCGATCAAGATCATCCAGAAAGTTGCGGAACCCGGTATTGGCCATATTTTTCCCCTGCTGAATCAAGCAGAGAGGCTATCTTAGGAGCACTTCGGGAGTCCAGAGACACACACCGGGATTCGCCTTTAGAGGCCATTTTCCGGTCCGGGCGAGAAAAAACCCCTCGCGCCGTCGCCGACCGAGGGGCCTTGTCTCAGCGGGCCGGGGCCGAGCGGCTATTCAGCCGCATTCCCCTGCGACGACTGGGTTTTGCCGTACATGATTTCCCAGCCCTTGTCGGAAAAGGAATTATCCTTGCGGCCATGGTCTTTAAGGGTATCCAGGGCGGCGAGAACCTGTGGTCGGGCCCACATTCTATCGCGCCAGCGCAACAAATTCGGGAACTTGTCGGCGTCGATACCCTGTTTCACCGGATCGCGGAGCCACGGCATGATGGCCATGTCGGCAATGGTATATTCCCCGGCGGCGATCCAGTCCTTGCCTTCAAGCTGGCGGTCGATGACGCCATAGATGCGCGTGCCTTCGTTGATGTAGCGGTTCTGCGCGTATTCGAGCCGCTCTTTCGGCTCGCGCAGCGGGGCATAGGCATTGAAATGATGACACTGGCCGAGCATCGGGCCGACCGACGCCATCTGGAACATCAGCCATTGCAGCACGTCGTAGTTCTTGCGTTCGTCCTTCGGCAGGAATTTGCCGGTCTTGTTGGCGAGATAGATCAGGCAGGCGGCGGATTCGAAGACCGAGATCGGCTTGCCGTCGGGCCCGTCGGGATCGACGATGGCCGGCATCTTGTTGTTCGGGCTTATCTTCAGGAAGTCGGGCTTGAACTGGTCGCCTTCCTGGATGTTGATCGGGATGATGTTGTGCTCGATCTCCGCCTCGTGAAGCATGATATGCACTTTATGCCCGTTGGGTGTCGGCCATGTGTAGACGTCGATGGTCATCGGGATGTCCTTCCGCTGAATATTGTCGGGGCGATCATAGCGCGCTGTCGCCGCTGCGCGAAGGGCTGGGCGCAGGTCCCCTGGGAAAGACTTTTGCAACACGCATCCATAAAGGTGCAGTAATTGCCGAATTCAACGCAGATTTTCACCCCGGACAGGCTCCGCGGTCCAGTCCTGAGGCCGCCATTTCTGGATCCCGGCACGAGCCCGGGATGACAGGTTGGAGAAACCCTAACCGTCCAGCTTCCTGCGCAGGATTTCGTTTACCGCCTGCGGGTTCGCCTTGCCCTGGGTCGCCTTCATCACCTGACCGACGAACCAGCCGAGAATCTTCTCGTTGCCGCCCTTGTACTGTTCGACCTGGGCGGCCCCGGCGGCGATCGCGGCATCAACGGCGGCTTCAATGGCCCCGGTATCGGTGACCTGTTTCAGACCGCGTTCCTCGACGATCTTTTCGGGATCGTCGCCGGTCTCGAACATGATTTCGAATACCTCCTTGGCGAGGCGGTTGGACAGCGTGCCGTCGCCGATCAGATCGACCAGCCTGCCGAGCATGTCGGCGCCGACTTTGGAAGCGGACAGGTCGGTATCGGTCCGGTTCAGCGCGCCGAACAGCTCCCCCGTCACCCAGTTCGCGGCGATCTTCGGGTCCCGGCCCCTGGCGACAGCCTCGAAGTATTCCGCCGTCTCGCGCTCTGCGATCAACTGCGCCGCGTCGTCCACGCTGAGCCCGTAATCGTCCATGAAACGGTGCTTCTTCTGGTCCGGCAGTTCCGGCAGGGATTCCCGGATCGCATCGACCCAGCTTTGTTCCAGTTCGAGCGGCAGCAGGTCGGGATCGGGGAAATACCGGTAATCGTGGGATTCCTCTTTCGAGCGCATCGACCGGGTTTCGCCACGGTCGGGATCGAACAGGCGGGTTTCCTGATCGATAGCGCCCCCGTCCTCGATGATCTCTATCTGACGGCGGGCTTCATATTCGATCGCTTCGCGGATAAAGCGGATCGAGTTCACGTTCTTGATCTCGCAGCGCGTGCCCAGATCGCCGCCCGGCCTGCGGACCGAAACATTCACGTCTGCGCGCAGCGAGCCTTCCTGCATATTGCCGTCGCAGGTGCCGAGATAGCGCAGGATCGAGCGCAGCTTGGTCACATAGGCGCCGGCTTCCTCCGCAGAACGCATGTCGGGTTCCGACACGATCTCCATCAGCGCGACACCGGACCGGTTCAGGTCGATCAGCGTCTTGCGCGGGTCCTGGTCGTGAATGGATTTGCCGGCGTCCTGTTCAAGGTGCAGACGGGTGATGCCGACGGTCCGGCTGGTCCCGTCGGCGAGGTCGATCTCGATCTCGCCCTTGCCGACCACGGGGTCGAGGAACTGCGAAATCTGATAACCCTGCGGCAGGTCTGGATAGAAATAGTTCTTCCGGTCGAAAATCGACACCAGGTTGATCTGCGCGTTGAGGCCAAGCCCCGTGCGCACGGCCTGTTCCACGGCGCGCTCGTTGATCACCGGCAGCATGCCCGGCATCGCGGCATCGACCAGGGAGACCTGCGTGTTCGGCTCTGCGCCGAACGCGGTAGACGCGCCGGAAAACAGTTTCGACTTCGACGTCACCTGGGCGTGGACCTCGAGCCCGATGACGATTTCCCAGTCGCCCGTGCGACCTTGCAGAAGGCTCATGCGTCTATCCTCTCATCAGCCAGGCGACGAATAACGTCAGCATCGAATATGCGCTGGCGCGGAACAGCCACAGACGGCTCATGCGGATCCAGTAGCCGCGCGTTTCCTTTTTCCGCTCTTCCGCGCCGGTCACACCGGACCGCATCGCCGCAAACTTGTCCCAGCTCAGTTTGTATAATTCGTACATCGGCCAGGCCTGCACACTGGCGCAGACGGCAAGCGCCGCGAGCACGCCCTGGTTTGTGATCGTGAAGACCTGCCAGCCGATCAGCCCCAGACTGACATGGATCAGTATGTACCAGACGGTCTGCATGCTCATGCGCGATCACCACGGCCCTGCCCTGTCTTCATTCGTCAGCGCTGCGCCGGACGGGCATCGAAGCCCGCGGCATCTTCCAGCGCCTGAGAGGCCCGGAACAGGGTTTCCTCGTCAAACGCCCGGCCGATCATATGCAGTCCGAGGGGCAGCCCGTCACCGGACAGCCCCGCCGGCACCGAAATCGCCGGCAGGCCCGCCAGCGACGCCGGCACCGTCAGCACGTCGTTCAGATACATGGCGATGGGATCGTCCGATTTTTCGCCCGCCGCAAACGCCGGACCGGGTGTCGTCGGCGTCAGGATGACGTCGCATTTTTCATAGGCCTGCGTGAAATCGCGGGCGATCAGGGCACGGACCTTCTGGGCCTTCAGGTAATAGGCATCGTAATAGCCCGCCGACAGCACGTAGGTGCCGATCAGGATACGGCGGCGGACTTCGGTGCCGAACCCGGCAGCGCGGGTGTTTTCATACAGTTCCGTCAGGTCGGCACCGTCTTCGCGGTGGCCGTAACGCACGCCGTCATAGCGCGCAAGGTTGGACGAGGCTTCGGCCGGCGCAATGATGTAATAGGCCGGCAGCGCGTATTTCGTATGCGGCAGGCTGATATCGACCAGTTCGGCCCCGGCGTCTTCGAGCCAGGCCTTGCCCTGGTCCCACAAAGCCGCGATTTCCGGGTTCATCCCGTCAACCGCATATTCCGCGGGGATTCCAACCCGCAGGCCTTTGACGCCGCCGTCCAGCGCCGCCTCGAAATCCGGCACCGCCATATCGGTCGAGGTCGAATCCTTCGGATCGAACCCGGCCATGCCGCCAAGCAGGATTGCCGCATCGCGCACCGTGCGGGTCATCGGACCCGCCTGGTCGAGCGACGAGGCGAAGGCCACCACACCCCAGCGCGAACAGCGGCCATAGGTCGGTTTCATGCCAACAATGCCGCAGAACGCGGCGGGCTGGCGGATGGAACCGCCGGTATCCGTCCCCGTCGCGCCAAGACACAACCGCCCCGACACCGCCGCCGCCGCCCCGCCCGACGATCCGCCCGGCACCAGCGGCCGGTTGTCGCCATCGCGGCGCCAGGGGTTTTCGACATTTCCGAAATAGCTGGTCTCGTTTGACGATCCCATCGCGAACTCGTCGAGATTGGTCTTGCCGAGCATCACGCTACCCGCCGCCCGGAGATTCCCGGAAACCGTGCTTTCATATGGCGGCACGAACCCTTCGAGGATATGCGATGCCGCCGTGGTCATAACCCCTTCGGTGCAGAACAGGTCCTTGATGGCGAGCGGAATACCGTCAAGCGCGCCCAGCGCCTCTCCCTTCGCCCGGCGGGCGTCGGATGCATCGGCATCCGCCAGCGCACGGTCCGGCGTCTCGGTGATAAACGCGTTCAGGTTCCGCGCCGCCTCCATGGCGGCGATATGCGCTTCGGCCAGGTCGCGCGCTGAAACCGCGCCGCTTTCCAGCGCATCGCGTGCCTCGGCGATCGTGAAATCCGTCAGGGCGGTCATTATTCGATGACCTTCGGGACAGAGAACATACCGTGCTGCGGATCGGGAGCATTTGCCGTCACGCGATCGCGAATGCCGCCATCGGTAACCTCGTCGGCGCGCCAGCGCAGTTTCATGTCCGCAACGGACGTCATCGGATCGACACCGGCGGTATCGACCTCGTCAAGCTGTTCTACCCAGCCGATGATGTTCGACAGCTCCCCCGCCAGCGTATCCAGGTCGCCTTCCGGCACCTTTATCCGGGCCAGACGCGCGACGCGTATGACAGTATCCCGATCGACAGCCATGTCGTTGAATTCTCCCGCAAAAGCGGGCGGAAACTATCACCGGTCCCCCGGATCGGCAAGGGACCGGAACGTCGTCGCTCGGGGATCGTCAAGAATGCTTCCCGTCGGCGCGGTCCTCCGTTATGAAGCGTTCCGTGATCATCGAACACATCCGCGAATTCGCCGGGGCTTTACCGCCGCGCGCCTGCCTGATCGGCCTCGATCTGGGCGACAAGACCATTGGCATGGCGATCTCGGACGACAGCCGGATGATCGCCTCGCCGCTGGACACGATCCGGCGGACCAAATTCACGAAGGACGCCGAAGCACTTCTCGCGGTCTTTCCCCAATACAATGTGGGCGGCGTGATCCTGGGTCTGCCGGTCAACATGGACGGCACGGAAGGCCCGCGCTGCCAGTCGACCCGCCAGTTCGGCGCCAATCTCGCCGGAAAAACCGACCTGCCCATCGGCTTCTGGGACGAACGCATGTCGACGCAGGCGATGGAACGTCACCTGATCGCCCAGGACGTTACCCGCAAACGGCGCGCCGAGGTGATCGACAAAATGGCAGCGCAGTTTATCCTGCAGGGCGCGCTCGACTTCCTGCGCAACTTGCCCTCTTAGCCCACCCAATCCGGACATTCACTTGCTCTTCGTCGTTGCCACCATTGCGCCGATCTTCCTGATCATCGTCGCCGGATTCTGTCTGCGGCGCACGAAGCTGTTCCCGCCGCAGGCCTGGCCCCCGGTTGAGCGGCTTACCTATTACGTGCTGTTCCCGTCGCTGCTGTTTGTCAGCCTGGCGACGGCGAAGATCGACGACCTGCCGATCGTAACGCTCGGGATCGGGGTTGCCGGTACGCCCGCGCTGATGGCGCTGCTGCTGCTGATCTTCCGCCCCGCCCTCAAACTGGACGGGCCCGGGTTCACCTCGCTGACCCAGGGCGCGATCCGGTTCAATACCTATATCGGCATCCCGCTGGTGATCGCGTTTTACGGGCCGGACACCATCGCCCTGGGCGCGGTTTTCATCGCCTTCATGGTGCCGTTCGTCAACGTCGTCAGCGTCTGGGTGCTGGCGAAATACGGCAGCGGCAATGCCAGCACGCTGGGCGCCGCGAAGGAAATGACCCGCAACCCGCTGATCATCGCTTGTGCGGCGGGGATTGTCGTGAACGTCTCGGGCCTCGGCCTGGCGGTACCGGTGGCGACTTTCTTCGAACTTCTGGGCCGCGCCGCGCCGGCCGTCGGCCTTCTCTGCGTCGGGGCCGGGCTCGATCTCGCCGCCGCCCGGGCGGGACGGCTCTGGGTCGGTCTGTCCGCGCTTCTCAAGCTTATCGCCATGCCGCTGATCGCACTCGGCTTCGCGCAGGCGCTCGGCCTGACAGGCGCCGCGGCTTATGTGCTGGTGATCTTCCACGCCCTGCCGACAGCGCCGTCGGCCTATATCCTCGCCCGCCAGATGGGCGGCGATGCACGCCTGATGGCCGGTATCCTGACGACCCAGACGGCGTTGGCCATCGTGACTTTGCCGATCTGGATTTCGTTGCTCGGCAACTAGCGCATTTTACCGGCGATTGCCGCATCGGTCGCTTTAGGCTCTAATCTCCGGATGAAGTTCGGAATCAACATCGCCCCGGCGGCGGATTCATGGAAAATCGTGAAACGCGCCGAAGAACTCGGCTTCGATTACGCGTGGTTTATCGATTCCCAGCTGATAAATGCCGATCTCTTTGTCTCGATGACAGCAGCGGCGATGAAAACCGACCGGATTCGGCTCGGCACCGGCGTGCTCATTCCGACCAACAGGCTGGCCCCCGTTGCGGCAAACGCCCTCGCCAGCCTCAACGCACTGGCGCCCGGCCGCATCGACATGGGTGTCGGCACCGGCTTCACCGGCCGACGCACCATGGGCCTCGGGCCGATGAAACTGTCGACGATGTTCGATTACATCAATGTGGTCGAAAAATTGCTGGCGGGCGAGACGGTCGACGCCGAGATCGAAGGCGGGATGCACCCCGTGCGTTTCATGAACCCCGAGCTCAACCTCACAAATATCATCGACCCGATCCCGGTCCATGTCTCCGCGCTCGGCCCCAGAGGGCGCAAGATGGTGGCGGAGAAAGGATATCGCTGGACCAACACGGTCGGCCGCCTCGACCGGGCACAGGCGGCCATCGACGACATGAAAGCGGCATGGACAGCGGCCGGTCGCGATCCTGCCGATCTCGAGGCCAACGCGATCAGCGGCGGCGCCGTGCTGAAAGCCGACGACGACTGGGATGCGGATTATGTCCTGGCTCAGGCCGGGCCGCAATCGGCGATCATCCTGCACAACCTCGCAGAAGAGGCGGAGTTCGGATCCATCGGCCAGAAACCGCCGCCCGAACTGGAATCACTGGTCGCCGAGTACCTGAAAATATACGAGAAGTACCAACCCGCGAATGCGCGTTATCTGTCGAACCACAAGAACCACCTGATGGCCGTGCGGCCCGAAGAACGCCACCTGATCACCGGCGACTTTATCCGCAACACGACCGTATCGGGCACACCTGCGGCGATCCGCGAACAGATCCGCGCTCTGCGGGATATGGGATATACTCAATTCAGCATTCACGTCCGCGCCGTGCTGCCCGAAATGATCGAGGACTGGGCCGACGTGATCGACGGAGTCTGACCGGTATGGCAGCCAACCTCCGGCCTCCGCGGGCCGACCAGGCCCTGCCCGACGGCTCCGATATCGACCTCGCCATCTGACAAGCAGGAATCGCAGAAACATGTTTTTCGAACCCGCCAAGAACGACCACGGCCTGCCCTACAACCCGATCAAGGCCTGTGTCGTGCCGCGCCCCATCGGCTGGATCACCTCCGTGAACAAGGCGGGGGACATAAACGTCGCCCCCTTCAGCTTTTTCAATGTGCTCAGCTACAATCCGCCCTTCTGCCTGTTTTCGGCCGGCGGTCACGCCGAGGATCACGAGGAAAAGGACACTGTCGCCAATATCAGGGAAACCGGCGAATTCGTTTACAACATGGCGACCTGGGACCAGCGCGAGCAGATGAACCAGACCGGGCTCATTATCGACCGCACGCAGGACGAACTGGCCGAGGCGGGGCTTGAAAGCGTTCCGTCGACCCTGGTCGCGCCGCCGCGCATCAAGGGCTCGCCCGTCCAGTTCGAATGCAAGCTGCACGAAATCGTCGTGCTGCCGGGCGACAGCAAGATGTTCGTCCATCATGTGGTGTTCGGCCAGGTAATGGGCGTGCATATCGCGGATGAAGCGATCAGCGAAGACGGTATATTCGAGGTTGCACGGGTCAGGCCCATCGCCCGGCTCGGCTACAAGGACTATTCCTGGGTGGACGAGACAAACATGTTCCAGATGGAGAAACGGACGCCAGAGGAACTGATCGGCCAGCCGCCCCGGGCGGCGGAATAAATCCCGATGACCGACCCCGTTGCCGGCCCCCTAACCGGCATTCGCATTCTCGATCTGAGCCGGATTCTGGCCGGGCCTGTCTGTACCCAGCTTCTGGGCGATTATGGCGCCGATGTCATCAAGATCGAAAAGCCGGGCGCGGGCGACGATACGCGAAGCTGGGGCCCGCCCTTCGTCAAGGACGCGGACGGCAACGACACCGAAGAAAGCACGTTCTATCTCAGCGCCAACCGCAACAAGCGTTCGGTCGCGATCGACATATCGCAGGCCGACGGCCAGGCCCTGATCCGCAAGCTGCTCGCCAAATGCGACGTGCTGATCGAGAATTTCAGGGTTGGCGCGCTGGCGAAATACGGCCTCGGTTATGACAACCTCCGCGACGAATTTCCGTCCCTTGTCTATTGCTCGATCACCGGGTTCGGACAGACCGGCCCCTATCGCGACCGGGCGGGATACGATTTCCTTGCCCAGGGCATGGGCGGGATCATGTCGGTAACGGGCGAACCCGACGGCATGCCCGTAAAAACCGGGATAGGCATCGCCGATATCATGACCGGGATGCACGCATCGACCGCGATTCTCGCCGCCCTGCGCCACCGGGATGCCACCGGCATGGGCCAGCAAATCGACCTGTCGCTTTTCGAGACCCAGATTTCCTGGCTCTACTATCATGCCGTCGAGTATCTCAATACCGGCGAGGACCCGGCCAGGCTCGGCAATGCGCATGCCAGTGTCGTGCCCTACGAGGTATTCGAAACCGCGGACGGCCACGTCATCCTCGCTGCCGGCAATGACGGCCAGTTCGCCGGTTTCTGTGCAGCGGCAGGTGCCCCGGAACTGGCCGAAAACCCTGATTTCGCCACCAACCCCGCCCGTATCCGCAATCGCGACACGTTGTTGCCGAAAATCCGCGAGATATTCCGCGCCCGCAGCACCGACGACTGGATAGCCTCGCTGGAGAGCGCGGGCGTGCCATGCGGACCCATCAACACCGTCAGCCGGGTGTTCGACGATCCACATGCCCGGGCACGCGGCATGGCGATTGAGATGCCGCATCCGCAGGCGGGCGCGGTGAAACTTGTCGCGGCCCCGGCAAAAATGTCGGGAACGCCGGTGACCTATCGCCGGCCGCCGCCTGTCCGCGGCGAACACACCGTCGAAGTGCTCCGCGATATGCTGGGGCTGACCGCGAACGAGATCACACGGCTGCGGCAGGACGGTATCGCCGAAGGCGAGTAGAGTTTCATGCGAATCGGCAGGCGTTTGGACGCCTTGCCGCTCCCGCAGATGCCTCTTATAAACAGGTTTTAATGGCAGACCCGGCAATCAACGCGCGCCTTCGCCCCCCCAGAATGCATATTCTCGGCATGGAAGGCATCCCAAGGGAAGAGATCGAAACTCTCCTGGATCTCTCGGAATCCTATATTGAGCAAAACCGGCAGGACGACAAGAAAAGCGCCATCCTGCGCGGCCGCACGCTGATAAACGTCTTTTTCGAGAATTCGACCCGCACCCGGACATCGTTCGAACTTGCCGGAAAGCGGCTCGGCGCCGACGTGATCAACATGTCGGTCAGCGCCAGCGCCATCAAAAAGGGCGAAACGCTGATCGACACGGCGATGACCCTGAACGCCATGCATCCCGACGTCCTGACGGTCCGGCACAGCGATTCCGGCGCGGTCCAGTTGCTGAGCGAGAAGGTTACATGCTCGGTTATCAATGCCGGGGACGGCAGTCATGAACACCCGACCCAGGCATTGCTCGACGCGCTGACCATCCGGCGGCGCAAACAATCGCTCGAGGGTCTGACGGTCGCCATCTGCGGCGATATCCTGCATTCCCGCGTGGCACGCTCGAATATCTACCTGCTGAATACCATGGGTGCCCATGTCCGGCTGGTCGCGCCGAAAACGCTGTTGCCGACGGCGATAGAGAAACTCGGCGTCGAAGTGCATCACAACATGCTGGACGGCATACGGGATGCGGACATCATCATGATGCTGCGCCTGCAGACCGAGCGGATGCAGGGATCCTACGTGCCGTCGACCCGCGAATATTTCCGCTTTTTCGGCCTCGACCGCGACAAACTTGTGGTCGCCAAGCCGGATGCGCTGATCATGCATCCCGGACCGATGAATCGCGGCATCGAAATCGATTCCGAACTGGCCGACGACATCCATCGCAGCGTTATCCACGAACAGGTTGAAATGGGCGTCGCGGTGCGGATGGCATGCCTCGATCTCGTCACCCGGAGCCTGTCCCGCAATACCGGCGAGGACGGCGCATGACAGAGCAACTCCGGGCCTATGTGAATGCGCGCCTGCTGGACCCCGCAAGCGGTCTCGACCAGACAGGCACGGTTCTGATTGACGGCAACAAGATAATCGATACCGGGCCGCACCTGTTCCCCAGCGGCCCGCCGCACAATGTGAAGGTCATAGACTGCAAAGGCTATTGCCTGGCGCCGGGTCTGATCGACATGCGCGTTCACCTGCCCGAACCGGGCGGCGAACACAAGGAGAGCTTCGAGACGGCCAGTGCGGCCGCGGCGGCAGGCGGCGTGACATCGCTGATCTGCCTGCCCGATACAGACCCTGCCATCGACAATGTCTCGGTCATCGAATTCATTGCGCGGCGCGCGCGTGAAACAAACATCGTCAAGATCTATGCCTATGGCGCGATCACGCGCGGTCTCGAAGGCAATGAACTGACGGAGTTCGGCATATTGTCGGAAGCGGGCGCACTTGCCTTCACAGACGCCGCGCGCGCCATCGCCGATACGCTGGTGATGCGCCGGGTCCTGTCCTACGCATCGACGTTCGATCTGCTGATCGTCCAGCACCCGGAAGAGCCGAGGCTCGCCGGAAACGGCCAGATGACCGAAGGCGAAATGGCGACGCGTCTCGGCCTCGCCGGCATTCCCGCTGTCGCCGAAGTCATGATGCTGGAGCGCGACCTGCGGCTCGTCGAACTGACCGGGGCGCGCTATCACGCGGCCCATATCACGACCGCCGCCGCCATCGACGTCATTCGCGCCGCAAAGGCGCGCGGGCTGCCGGTCACCTGCGATACCGCGCCGCATTATTTCACGCTCACGGATGCGGCGACCGAGGGCTACCGGACCTTCGCGAAAGTCTCGCCGCCGCTGCGCTGCGAGGAGGACAGGCTCGCCGTGATCGAGGGTCTCCGCGACGGGACGATTGACGTGATCGCTTCCGATCATCGCCCGCAGGACCAGGATTCAAAACGCCTCCCCTTCGTGCAGGCGGAGCCCGGCATCGTCGGGCTCGAAACGCTGCTGCCGCTGACGCTCGCGCTTCACAGGGACGCAGGCATCAGTCTTCTCGACCTTATACGCCGGCTGACCTCTGCGCCCGGCAGCCTGCTGCGCATGAAGGAAGGACGTCTTGCGCCGGGCCTGCCCGCGGACATGGTGATCTTCGATCCCGACCATGAATGGACCGTCGAAGCCTCTGAGCTCAAAAGCAGATCGAAGAACACGCCCTTCGACCAGATGCAGGTTCAGGGAAAAGCGATGTGTACCGTTGTCGGCGGCCGCCACGTCCACTCCCTGATAGGGTGAAACATGATCGATCCGATCAGCTGGTCATATAGCTGGCCTTATCTTCTCGCCGCTGTGACCGGCGGTTACCTGATCGGCTCGATCCCTTTCGGCCTGATCCTGACCCGGCTTGCCGGGCTGGGCGATATCCGCTCAATCGGATCCGGAAATATCGGCGCGACCAACGTCCTGCGCACCGGCAACCGGAAAATCGCTGCGGCGACACTGCTGCTGGATGGAGCAAAAGGCGCTGCTGCCGTCCTGATTGCCCAAGTGTACGGGCCAGACATGGCTATTGTCGCCGGCGCCGGCGCGCTGCTCGGCCATCTATTCCCGGTCTGGCTGATGTTCCACGGCGGCAAGGGCGTAGCGACGGCACTCGGCGTTCTGTTCGCCCTGTCGCCGCCGGTCGGCGGGTTGGCCTGCGCCACATGGCTGCTGGCGGCCGTCCTGTTCCGCTACTCGTCCTTGTCCGCCCTGATCGCCCTGGCGGCGAGCCCCGTGTACATGTCGTGGCTGGCCGATCCACAGCGCACCGAATTCGCGATCGCCCTCTCGGCACTGGTCTGGATCCGACACCACGGGAATATCCGGCGCCTGCTGCGGGGCGAGGAATCGAAAATCGGCGCATCGCGGAAGCCTTGACCGGAACCCGATTGCCACCCATCGTTGCACGATGGAAAGCGCGTCGAAACACCTGAGCGCCGAGGAACGCATCGACTGGTTACGGCTGATACGCACCAGATTCGTGGGCCCGCACCTGTTTATCGACCTGATAGAGCGCTTCGGCACTGCCGCGGCGGCTCTCGAAGCCCTGCCGGAGCTGGCGAGACGGGCGGGCCGGCGCAGAAAATTCAGCATCCCGGAACGCGGTGACATTGAGGCGGAGCTGGAGGCCCTCACGGCTGCAGGCGGGCGGGCCATCGGCCTGTATGAACCCGACTATCCCGAGACGCTCGCCGCGATCCCCGATCCCCCGCCCTTGCTGTTCCTGCACGGCGACGCGGCGATGCTGAAACGCCCCGCCGTCGCGATCGTGGGGGCGCGCAATGCATCGGCCAACGGGCGTCGTTTTGCGGAGGAAATCGCGACAGAGCTCGGCGACGCGGGGTTCGTCGTCGTCTCGGGCCTCGCCCGCGGAATCGATGCCGCCGCGCATACGGGGGCGCTGCAGACCGGCACGATCGCGGCCGTTGCCGGCGGAATAGACGTGGTTTATCCGCCGGAGCACGAAGATATACAGAAGCGCATCGCCGCAACCGGCGCCTTGGTGTCGGAACAACCGGTCGGCACCCGCCCGACGGCACGGCATTTTCCCGCGCGCAACCGGCTTGTTTCCGGCCTCTCGCAGGGCGTACTCGTCGTTGAAGCCGCGCTCAAATCGGGTTCGCTGATCACCTCCCGGCTCGCCCTCGAACAGGGTCGCGAGGTCTTTGCCGTGCCCGGCTCGCCGCGAGACCCCCGCTGCAAAGGGACCAATGACCTGATTCGACAGGGCGCGATTCTCACCGAAAGTGCGGCCGACATCGTTTCTGCCCTGTCCCAGCAGATGTTCAAACCCCGTCATGTGCCCTCCCGGGCGATCATGGCGCAACCCGTTGAAATTGCGACCGAAACCGACCCGGAAACGGCGCATGACAAAATCATCGAATTACTGGGCGCGACACCAACAGGTGTTGACGAACTGGTTCGCGAGTGCCACATGTCTGCCGCCTCAGTGCAGAGTACGCTGCTGGAACTTGAAC
>Ga0255771_1001198_pt1 | contig 28313 bp, 16 predicted proteins | sample 011ome_19_FD_179969 | JGI IMG/M metagenome (GOLD analysis project Ga0255771, IMG submission 179969) | Coastal salt marsh microbial communities from the Groves Creek Marsh, Skidaway Island, Georgia - 011510BT metaG (version 2) | ecosystem: Environmental > Aquatic > Marine > Intertidal zone > Salt...
CGAAGAGTGCGATGAAAACACTCCTGTTCAAAACACCTCCTCCCTGTCTCTCCCTTATGCTCTCTCTCTCTCTCTTTGAACCGTATCCGCGCGAGAAAGGAGGAGGAGTTCTGTAAGAAGAGTTTTTTATTTAGGGGAGAAAAAAGTCAAGACAAGGGGAGGCCAAACGCACCAAAAAGCTCTTTCTTTCTTTCTCTCTTCTGTCTGTGTTGTTTGTTTGTTTTGTGTGTATTTTCGTTCTCTCGCAGTGTTCTCTCGCGGTGTATTCATTCACTTCATTTTTCAATTCATTCGTATCTTCGGATAAACACGCAACACACGCGAGACATCACCAATTGGAAAACCACATTGGACACACAGATAACAGAGAGAGAGATACAGAGAGAAAGAGAAAGAGAGAAAGATATGTCGTTTTGTTGCAGTTACTCTTTTGTTTCTTCTGCCGTGTCTTCCTCCGCGCGAATGAAGACGACGTCGAGAGGAGGAGGAGAACAACAACAACATCAAAAGAGGCTGATGATGATGAAGCTGATGAGCAAGAAAATGGGAAGGACACGTCGCTTAAATTGCGCGATGATGATGAGTGCATCGAAACGAGACAGAACGACGACGAATAAAAGGAGAGGAGACAGAGGAAGGCGCGCACTCCTCGCGCCAGTGTCGGCGATTTTAGACAACGAGAATAGCAGTACTAGTTTTAACAACGCGACGAGCAGCGGCAGCGGGGAGAACAACAACAAAGGCGGGACGACTGAAAAACGAAGGCGGAAAAGCAGACAAAAGATTACGAACAACCCTTCGATCAACGCGTTTCAACAATTTTTCGACGTGGATGCGAACATCATAACCACGGAAGAAGAGGACGACGAGGACGACGAGTTTGAAAAGACACAGTTGGAGATATGGGGACAACTGACGAAGAGTTTAGGGAAGGTTTTGATGTTTACGTTTGGCGTTCCGTATTTCGCGAGTTGTTCCTTGCAGGCGATGTTTGTGGATCCGTGGTTGGAGTTGAAGGTATCGAAGCATTCGAGCAGTGGTGCGAGTATGAGCGGGTCGTATTCTTCTTCGTCGCTGACGAAGACGCAGACGGAGTCGGTGTGTAACGACATCGCTCGGTTCGAGAAGCGTTTGTATTACGAAAATTTGGCGCAGTTTCCAGACGAACAAGACGCCGCAAAGTTTGAGAAGACGAAGAGGAAGTTAGTGGCGGAGGAGATGAAACGGTTGGAGATGAAAGAGAGAACGAGGTCGACGAAAGCGCTTGGTAATTGGATCGGGAGTATGATGTACGTGAGCATTTTGGCGTGCGTTTTAGTCTATCAGAAGGAGTTTGTGTCGAAAATGTTGACCGAGTTGAGCGCGCAGTTCAACGGATTGGATTCGGCGACTCAGGCGTTTGCGTTGATGCTCGGGGCGGATATGGTGGTCGGGTATCACTCGAGTGACGGGTGGCAAGCATTTTTGGCTTTTATGATTACTCGATACGGAGGGGATTATCATAAGTTTGAGACGTTTGCGAGAATGTTTGTGGCAACCGTACCGGTGTTTTTGGACGTGTGTTTCAAGTATTGGGTGTTTAACAAGTTGAGGAAAATCTCGCCGAGTACGCAAATCATTCTGAGCGAGATTGAAAGGCATTGAGAAACATACTACTACATACGTACAGTACAGAAAACTGATGTTGTGAACACTAATGCATTTACTTCTTTATATAATATGATTAAAAACCTCCTCTTGTGCCTACCGTGTTCGAGTATTAATTTCTACTTTTTTTAAGTTTGATTTTCGCAGAAGTGAACGACTGAAGCTAAAACGTCAAATTCGTGCCATCTCGCGACGTTCCGAAACACGCGCAAACCATCACGCAAGGCGCCCGGCTTAGAAGTGGTTTCGAACAAACCACCACACGGGCATCGGTTCTGGACGTGACCAACTTTAATTCTCGTGCATCTTTTGCACTTCAAATCTTGCGTCTGCGCTTTGCGAACGCGCGCGTTTACTTCGTCACAGAGTTTCATCTCAATCCACTGGAGATCGTATCGATTCTCGCACTCCGCGCAGCGCCACTCGCCATCGGCTAAATCTGGATCTCTGCACAAATCTAAATCTCGAACGTCGCCGCAACATTCGCACACGACGTCGCGTAACGCGAAAGAGATGCACGGTTCGCAAAACGTCGCTTCCGGACCAAACTCTGGAACGGAGAGTAACTTGAGTGCATTTTTGCGACATCTGGCAACCGCATCTGCGATCGTGTCATCGAGAGAAAGCACGGCAATTACTGTTTTGACGAACGCTAACGCCGCGTTGCCTCGAAGGTGATTTGGTAAATGCGCTCCGGGCAAATTTTCCGGGAACAAGTACCTCTTGTCGAGACGAGTAGCGCCGTGCGTGGATCTCGACGCGTGCTTTTCAAATCCGCGCGCGACTTGGAGAATTTTCGGCGTAAAGTGCGAATCTATTTGCGCGCAGAGCCATGTCGCTTTCTCTTCCTCAATTTTGAGTCTGTTTCTAGCCAAATTTTGGTTATTCGCGTCGTCCGCGTGGTATTTACTCTCCTTTTTCGTTTGCTCTGGAGTTGCGTTCTCCTTCCCATCGTCGGCGTCGGCCCTCCTCTCGGCGGCGGAGTCCGCGTTCTCTTCATTGGTATCGTCCTCATTGAGTTCCAAATCGCTCAAATCATCTGGTGCTTCCAGTTGTGCCTTTATTCTATCCGTCTGCGCAGCAGACACGTCTTTGTCCTCTTTCGCGACACCGAAGCGACCGTCGGGACCGAGTTCGCGTTCGCGTTTCCACGGAAGGACGATAAAGTCGCCAGCGATCGCTTTGAAGTGATCGCTCAACGCCTCTGGAAGAAAAGTGGCGATGTTCCAGTGCATTTCGAGCGATGCTTCGTCCCCTTCGACGGCATGTGGATCGAGTTGTGTATCCGTCGGGACGTTTTCCGTCTCCATCGGCGCCTCCCCAGCCCCGTTGTTCAAGAACAACTTCTGAAGGACGGTCTCGTCTGCAGCCAAACCCCCGAAATCGTGCGGTCCTCTAAATAAGAGCGTGTGCCAGACCTTCGTGGGTTCGAGTTCGAGCCAGTTGAATAACTCCCGCGTACCTAACGCGTTACGTAAACCCGTGATGAATGCCGACGCCGAGGCCAACGAATTCTTCTTCGTCGACACGATGACGCGTCGCGTATCCGCGAAAACGACATCCGCGCCTAATCGGTTGAGTTCTGATATGAGTAACGTGAACACTTTTCTCGAACACAACTCCACCAAATGCTGTAAACCCGGTTCTCGCATTCTCGAATTGGAAGAAAATATCCAGCGTCGAAGCTGCGCCAAAGTGGCGTCGGCGATTTCGTTGCCTCGTTCTGACGCGTCTCGGAGCATCTCTGCCACCATCTTCCTCAACGTCCGAAACGCGTTCGACGCGTCGTGTCCACCGCGGTCGGCGACGGTAGCATTGCCTCCATCGAAACCTAACAACGCGCCTTGTTCGAGATCGTTCAAGATGTGTGAATTCACGATGGCGCAAACCACCAAGTGATGGACGCGCAGCTCGCAACAGACGGATCTGTAAACGCCGGATTTCGAAAGTTCGCATCTTGGCGATTCCATCGATTCCAAAGTCAACGTCGAACTAAGCTGATCATCCATTGATCCACCACCGTAGTCTGGCTTGCCGTTTTTCCCAGACCAGAGAACTTGATGTTCATCGCGAAGTCGTCGCGCGAAGAATGTATCTAAAACGTGCGTGGACCAGTCCGAATCGAGATTACAGAGAGGAATGTGCGCGTAGCGGGAGATTTGGATAGACTTCTCCAAATGTTTCGAGGTGTGCGCGAGACGGATAGCAGCTAACTGCGCAGCGTCGCGTTGCCACGCGATGCCTTTTTCACTGAGATACTCGATGTCGCCAGAGTTGAACGGGACGACTAGAATGGGCGAATCTTTTAAGGCGGTGAGCACTTTCTCAAAACGTTTCGCCGCTTTCGCGTTCTTGTTCATGCCGGCGCAAGAGGAAGCGAAAGCGTCGTCGTCGTCATCGAATTCAGGAATACCGTAACCAACAGGCGGTGCTTCGAGCAAGACGACGCTTGGACCGTTCGAGGCGTTTGCAAACTCAGAGACTGCGTCGTTGAGGTTTTTCGCTGCCGCCGCAGACGTCCTGGCGTAAATGACGCGCCATTCGCACTTTTCAGAATCTCGATCTTCTTCCATTTCCTCGTTACCGTCGACGCGTCCTTTCTCGCCTTCAAACATTTCCGAAACGAATTCACTGTCAACTTCGCGAACCGATTTTCCTCCAGGTTGGAGCAATATGAGCAAACCTTTCGATGTCCCTTTACCGCCTCTCTTTGGAAAGTGTGCGGCAAAGACGCCTTTGCCGTCCAACGCCGCGTGATAAATCGAGCAGTGGCGCAACAAACCCGCGGATGAAAGCGCGCGATCGTCCGTAAAGTCCATCATAGACGGCAAGTAGTTCACTTCTGTCGTCGTTTTCATGTCCAAATTCGTCGCGGATACTTCCAACATAGGTTGCACTTTCTTCTTCAACCCTTCTTTGTGCGTCTTTTTCAAATCGTCTAATATTTCATTCGCGGCTTCTCTCTTCACTCGAGCGACGCACCCGATGGTTTGAATCGACCAATCTTCTAACGGTACGTCTCGTTCATACACGCCAACTACGTTTTTATCCGCGAGTAACGCTGCGACGTCTCTGCCGTATTGAACCGCGGACAATTTCGAAGCGTCAAACTCAACTTCGTAGACATTCAACGTGCTCGTGCCGTCTGCCGTCATGAAATTATTCGTGTTTTGTGCTCGCGGTAACGCAACGTTGACGCGCTTTTTCCCGTTCAAACCTCTATCACCTTCGGGATCGGGATGGTGCGTGGCAACGTACACTTTTCTCGGCGCGGAGAGCAAAACGGAACGCATGGCGCCATCGGCGACGACCCAGACGCGGAAAACGCCCGCCGGAGGTTCTTCGACTTCGGCGCCGCCATCTTCCAAGGATGAAGGCGCGTTGCCTCGCGAGTAATCATCGATGGAGACAATCTGCCACGGAGAGGTGGCCAAAGACTCGTCGACGTTCTCGAGAAACAAGTCCATTTGGCCGATGAAACTATCGTCGTTTGCGCTGTGACGGCGCTTCTGACGAGGAAGGCCCTCGCGTTCGCGACGTTGATCTTCGAGATCTTCTCGATGTTTTCGCTCGCGCTTTTCCTTGCGCTTTATGCGCCAGCCTTTCGTGGCGTGCTCGAGCCACGACGCGTAATCGCTGTTTGGATCCGGTGCAGGCAAATTCATGTTACCAATCGGAGGCGTTCTGGGCCCGCCGTGATGGTGTCCAGTGTCGCGGTGTCTCTGGAACACGCGCACGCGCGCGCCTCTCGCCGGTGTAATTCTAGCCGCGCCAAAGTCTTCCATGTCGTGTTCATCATCGTTGTCGTTGTCCTCGTTTCTCGTATCTTCTTCGTCCTCGTCTTCCGAAAAGTTCAATTGCTCGAGGTATTCATCCTTGGTCTGTCTGCTGAAGCCCGTCATGGAATCGAGTTTGATCTGCTTGCGCTTATCCTTGAGTTCGCGAATGCGCTTATTTAACCAATCCGGGTGCACCACGCCGGGACACGGATTCTTGACGTTTTGCAAAGCTGCCGGAAGGGAGATAATTTTCTGCACCGCGCCGCGCAAACGACCTTTGTAATACTCCCAATCGAGAATATCGCGCAAGTCTGGCATTTCGCCAGCTTCTCCCGGAGGAGCATCTTTCAACCACTCTCGCAAATATTTCCTCGCGACCGCAGGTGTGCTCGAAAAGACGGAAACCGGAATGGCTCTTTGCGAAGTAGGCGCGCCGTGAGGTTTCGCCGAGATGATGTATTTGCACACCAAACCTTTATCCTTGACGAGATCAGGGGCTTCGAGAAATTGTGCGAGTCTTCTCGCCGTCGTCACCGACGTGGACTTCCTATCGCCGTATTCTGCCAACGATTTACTCATAACGCTCGATTCCGAAATGTAATCGATGAGTTGTTCGTCGTCAATTTCTTCTCCTTTCGTGTCGAGCATGTCCAGAAGTCGATTGGCGATGTCGCCTACTCTCTTGTACACCTCTTCCAGCGTCTGCCCTCCTAAAAATGGAGAACTCCCGGAATCTTCAAAAAGTTCGGATTGAAACACCTTGATCAACTTCAACTCGCCTCTTCTTTTCAATTCGAAGCCTTTCAACTCCTCTAAAGACCCGTCGTGATTGAAAACCGCGTAACGCTTCTTAATCAGCACGCCTTCTTCTTTCGACGCCGGTAAAATCATCGCCCTGTACGGACCGTCGACTTCAAACTCGATGGACATCTCCGAAGACTGCTTGTAAATTTGCTTTTCTGGGTCGACGAGCGTTTGATATTGATCGTTTCTGGTTTGCAAATCGGTCATGCGGTTGAGAACGACGCACGGATAGCTAACCTTCAATTTTTTCTTCATGTTTCCGGACCCGTCGCTGTTCGGCTCGAACGTGTATTCCTCCGGGAACGTACCCGGAAGACAGCACCAGATACCGTCGGTATCCAACTCGAGCGGCATACCAATGTCATCGACGAGTTGCTTTGCCATTTGGATGATGCGCGCGCCAGTGAGCGTGACAACTCCAGCCATTTCCATAGAATACCATCTCGCGCCTTTTCTCATGACGTACCCGTAAAAAGAATTCAAAATACACTTGTGCGCGAGCTGTAAGGAATCGTACAACGTCACCATATCGGCCGCCTCTTTCGTCTCGATAGGGTTCCCTTCCTGTTTCGCCGCGGACAGTCTTCCTTTCCATTGTTTGTTCAACCCTTTATACTCGTATCTCCGATCGCGAAAAGTTCGCACGGTATCGATGTAAAAACTGTTCTCTTTCATGCAAATCGAACTCTTTTTCGTTTCGACGACGGGCTTCTCCATGACTTTTCTGTACACTTTTTGCGAGTACATCTTTAAGCGCGTCTTCTTTGCGATTTCTTGCTCTTGTCTGCTCAAATCCTTCCAAAACCGTTTCGGTTCGCCCGGAATTAGCGGCGGAAACCTTTCGATCTGCAACTGCGCTTTGATTTGCGCGTAATCCGAGCTCGTCGCGGAGTAGTGTTCGCCTCTCCACGTCCACTCCATTTCTCTCAAGCAAGTTTTACCTGGACGGTTAAAATCACACGACGCGCAAATATCTTCGTTCACGTTCGCCATCGGTTGCAACCGATTGGTCAAGATGATGTTCGGGTACATCGCCGCGACGTCTAAGTGATAAATCAGCGGATTCACCTCGCAGTTCGGGTTATCGCGCAATTCCTCCAGCTTCTTCACGATGCCTTCTCTAATCTCTTTGTAGTTTTCGACGTCATCTTCCGTCGCTCCTTTACCTTCGTGCTTCAGCGCGTACCTCAAATCGTCGTCAACGGCGTCGATGAGTTTTTGGTACCCTTTCGGTTCCAGCTTGAACTTGACCGGAATGTCCGAGCGAAACACGCCCGATTGCAAGCACTCCACGTGGCCTCCAATGTACGTCTCGCTTTCCAGCGGATGGCCGTTGAAATGCTGTTCGCCCGCACCTCTTTGCTTGTTCGGGCACACGATGTTTCCTCGATACGCTTCAACCATGAGCAAAGACTCGCACAACGTCCCAGACCCTTTTCGTAAAACTTCATCTGGCGTAAGCGGAATGATTGTCGCCAACGAAAAGATGAAAGGATGAACGTACTTCATGTACAAATAATACGTAGACACGGCATCGGATACCGAATATGCCGCCATAGTTTGCGGTTGCGAGCGCGCAAATGGAAGCATATCTTCCGGGTCGACCTCGATGGGGTTAAATTTCAACAACTTCTTCGTGACTGCTTTTAAACCGTGCGACCCAGCCGGTAAGTACGAATCTCTCTTCACCCAGTGAAAGGCGTCCAAATGCAAAGCAAACTTTGACCTCGTCTCCCCGGAATCCGACCCTCGAAAGCCAATTTCTCGGTACATGGACATCCCGTGTTTTTTCGCTCTCGTTTCAATGAAAGGGAAATCGAAATAGTCGCCGTTATACGTCACGTACACGTTCGGTTGCGCGTCGCGCATGTGATCGAACCATCTGCGCAATAGCGCCTTCTCGTCCGGCTCGTTCCACACGATAAACGGCCCAGGATATTCCGGTTTCGGATTGTATTCAAAATCGTCGCAATCTTCGCTGACAACTTCGCGATTGATAATCAAATAGCCTTGCCCGTCCAACATGTACGAAATCATAAACACTTGATCAAACTCGGCGTCGGGAAACTTCAAAGGCAATTTCGTCGTCTCGATATCAAACGCGCACACTCTCACTTCCGCTCTTCTCTTCAAATCTGGCCTGTGCGTAATGATTACATCTCCATCACCAATTTCAACTTTCACGTCGTACCAATGTCCACACCTCACCTCGGAATCAATCATATACCTCATGTGATACGGCACGTCGTACTCTCTGATATCCAACATCGCGTCTTCGTAATCCGTGAACGTCTTCTTTTTCGAATTTTCAAACACCCTCTTCCCTCTCGCGTCTGTTTGCATAGCATCGTTCCCACCGCCATTTTCGTGCGCATTTAACGCATCCTGCTCGTGCAAAGCCTGATACGCCACCGATGCGTTCGATTTCGCCTTGTTCTTCTCTACGATTGGCAACAACTCTCTCCGACACTCGTACATGCCGCTCTGCGTGTAAAACGAAATCTTCAAATACGTCTGCTTCAACCCGCTCAGATGATTTTTCAAATCCAAATCTTCCTTGTCCACTAACTCCACCTCTTTCACGTGCTCTTTATGTTTCCTTCTCACGTACGCCTCCACCTCGTGCTCGCTCCCGGGCGAAGTCGCGAGCATAAAATACGGCGCGTATTTCTTCTGCACTTTGAACACGGAACCGTCTTGGCAGGAAAAGTACAAGTTCACCGCCGCGTGCGGCTTTTGCGCTTGTTTGCACTCCACCGTCGTCTGTTGCGTCGTAATAACACGAACGCGTCATAAAATAAGAGAGAGAGAGAGAGAGAGAATGCGCGTGCACGCGTCAGCGCTAACTCGTCGTCGCGATTATTCGGGTCCGCGCGATATCGACAACCGAGAAGAAGAAAAACTAGAAAAAGAAGAGCGTAAACGACGAAGAAGAACACGAAAAGCGCGAAGAAGACTTTGAGACGATGAGAAGACCGGCAGACTCCTCCCGCTCACGTGTTGTCGTCCGAGAGTGGTGGTAAAAAATCAAACGCGAGAGACGAAAGCGCTCTCTCTAATCTGCCCTCTTTTGGTAAAGGTTTGAAAATTTTTGAATTTTCCCTCGGGCTGCGCTTTCGTATCTCGATCGCGCTCACGTACGAAGAAGCAGACAAAGAAGAAGAATAAGATACGAATAAAACGTACCGCGCTGGCGTTGACCAACCATCCCAACTGCACGTCCTCCGCGTCTGCACCTTCTAAACCGTTCAAACCGGGCACGCGGTACCCCAACTCCTCTTCCAAATTGTCCTCCTCTCTCGCGATCTCCAAAGGCGTCTTGGTAGAAGAGTTGCTCGCACCAACGACACGGGATTGATTCTGGCCTTTGCCTCGTCTGGCTTCGCCGTACGTGTTCGCCCCTTTATTGTTGTTTTTCTTGTAATACCCAGTCATATTTATAACGCTCTCTTTAGTATCTCTCTTTCTTTAACGCGTTCGCGTCGAAAGGAAACACAGCCGTATGAAACACTGTCGATGTGCGCACAAATTCTGTCGCCGTTTTTTGAATTTTTCCTCCAAAAATCGCGAGTGTTTTCGGGAACAAAAATGCTAAAAAGGACGACGGTTTTAGGAACGAGAGGCTTTGCGTCGTCGTCGTCTGCGTCTGCGTCGTTTTTTGTCGGTGGTGCACTCCTCTCTCCTCGAATTCATGGGAGTGGTTTTGAGAGTTGTTTGAGGAGGAGGAGGAGTGGGAGTAGTAGTGCGAGTGGTGATGATGTTTTGCCGCCAAAATCATCATCTTTGCACGAGAGTTTAGTAATAAACGAAGGCCCCGGGGAGAAGAGATGGTCGGTCAAGGAGCTCGTCGAGAGAAGTAGCGGTAATCGTAGTAGTAATAATAGTAGCGGATGCGTGATATCCGCGGAGGAGTTTAGGAAAACCGCGGAGAGCGTGAAACTTTCTTTCGACGACCAGGAGGAGGAACAGTTAGCGAGGAGAGAGGTGGAAGAGATCGTTCGGTTTAGCCAGATGGTTTTATCGTCATCGTCATCATCATCGGATGCTGGTGGTGGTGGTGGTGGTGAAAATAATAGTGCAGATGACGGCGTGGAGGAGAGGGCGGCAGAGAGGAACGGGCCCACGCCTCGACGCCGAGCGGACGAGTAAAAGTTCTTCTCCTATTCTACGCGGCGATGAACGCCCGACTCTTTTAAAATCTACTCACATTCTATGTACTCTATTATGTCGCGCTACTTACTACTTCTGTGCCGTTCTTGTTGGAGCATTTCCTTCTTCTTCATCTTCTCTCGACTTGTTTTACTCACGTGGAACGCCAACGCCGCGGAGACTAGGACGCTCGCGTTCATGGCCAAAGCGACTTCGCTTCCGAAAAAGTCTACCGCTAATCCGCTTAAAACGGGGCCGAGTAACAGTCCGACATCGCCTGAGTTGCGGTATATGCTCAAAGCGGCTCCGCTAGCTTTTCTTGGGGCTATTTCGGCGACAAATGTCATCGGAGCAGCACCCATGATGCTCGAAGCAGCGGCCCACGAGACGCACGCTGCGGCGAAACCAGCGTCGGTGGAGCTTCCCGCGATGGCCATGACGGCGAGCGAAGAGAGAACCGTCGTCGGCGCGATGACGTTTCGAGCACCAAACGTAGTGATGAGTTTCGAGGAAGGGACTAATCCAATCAAACTCGTCGTGGCCATAGCTGAGAAGAGCATGCCTAGATTTTGCGCGTCCATGCCGTGCGAAATGGCTAATATAGGCAAAACGGCGCCTCTTCCGCCGGCGCCGGCGAAAAATAAAGCAGAGTTCAAGAAACACACCGACCAGAAATCGGAACGTTTGACGAGCATACCCAACTGCCTACTATCTGCCGAAGCCGGCTGTGACTTTTGCTTCTCTATGGCGTCTTTGTTAAGCGTCAGAGACGCGTCCATCGTCATCGAACCGCCGGGTTGTAAGAGCTGTGTTTTTTTCTCGGATGTTGGCGTCGTCGGTGTTGTCGTTTCATCACCGCCTTCATGAGTGGAAGACGACGACAACGACGACGACGACGAAGACGAAGACGATAAATGTTTCGTCTCTGGCGCCGCGTACAACGCCACCGCGCTCAAACTTCCACTCAACGCCGTCGCGAATAAAAAAGGCGTTCGAATATCCTCGCCACCTAACGCGTACATCGCGGAAATCAACCCCGGGCCTATGGCCGCTCCAGCCAAAGCAGCGCCTTGATGCATGTTCATTGCGTTTCCTCCATTCATCATCCCTTTGTTTTCTGTTTTCGCGATATCACTCAAACTTACCGACGCTCCAGTCGTATACATTGAAGATCCAACTCCCGCTAAAAAGCGCGCTCCCAACAACTCGTAATAAGATCCGCTCGTAAAAGTGTTCATATTCGCCATCGTCGTAACCATCGGACCGAACCACAACAATTTCTTCCTTCCAAACTTATCCGCAAAATACCCAGCCGGCGTGTTCACGCACAATCTCGCCGCCGCGAACGCGCTGAGAATAGAACCAATCTGCGCACCCGACAGATGTAACTCAGTACTCGCAAACGACGGAATGGTAGGCGCTAAGATACCGTGTCCCATCGCGCACGCGAACGAAAGGCCGCAGATGGAGAGGATTTCCTTGTTCTCTTTGAGAAAGTCTGAAACAGGAAAAATGTGCCGAGTTCCTTCAATATGGTTCTCTGAAGGGACGATTTTCGATGACGATGATGTTGCCGTCGTCGGAGGAGGAGGTAGAGGTGACGGCGTTGGTATCTTCGGTGATTTCTTCTTCGTCTTTCGTCCTCCCGTCTTCCTCTCGTCATCATCTGCAGTCGAAGAAGAAAACAAAGCCTTTTCGACGACACCAGTCCAGAACAACAGCTCTTCTCGCTTCGTCTTCGTCTTCGCGGAGGACACCACCGCTCTGCGTAACATTTTGTTACTCGACGTAAACGACACCTCCAACACAAAACGTTTCGTTCTTCTTCATCTCGTCTCTCATCTCGTCTCTCTCTCGAAAACTCTTCTTCTGCCGCCAAAAACTCTCTCTCTCTTTCTCTCTGCGCGAAGAGTGTCTGTCTGTCTTCTCTGCGCGCAAATAGAGTGCGCGTGCTCAAAGAACCACGACAACACGCGAGAGAAAGAGAACGAGACTTTGTGACGACGTTTCGGCAGCTCTTTGGGAAAAAAAACGTCCAAAAAGCCAAAGAAAGAAAGCAACGACGAAAAAGTAACAACACCACCAAACCAGAGAGAGAGAGAGAGAAACGAGACACACACGAGAGTTCATAAACTCGTATTTGAGATTTTCGTGGTGTCCTTCAAAACGCCACACTTTGGTTGGACGCGCGACCCTTTAGGAAACGAACGGAGAGGAAAGGAAGGAACGCGTATTGTTGTTATATATATACACACATATACACACATAAACACACACACACAAGAGAGAGAGAGAGAGAGAGCGTAAAAGAAGAGCGTAAAAGAAGACGGACCACCCGCAGACAACGGAGAGCGCGTCGTTCGTTGTTGACACATCATCATCGAAATCATTTCTCATCACCAAAAATCAGAGATGGAAAATCTCCGCATCTCTTCTTCCCCGAAGAAGAAGCAGACGACGACGACGACGAAGAAGAAGAAGAGAGACCCCCTGAGCGTGGAGATTCCAGAGACGACGACGAAAACGAACGAGGAGGATTTGGCGGGAGAAAAAGAAGGAGGGACCGGTGAGACGATTCAGACGACGAACAAAACAAAGACGGTGTGGACGAAACCTCCTTCTCCCGCGCGGCAGATGGACAAGACGGACGCGTTGCTTTCGCCGACGAAAATTGAATGCGAGCAGATAGAAAAAGATAACGATGCGAAAACGATCGATGAATTACTGATGGAGAGCGATATAGCGGACGTGGATTTACCGTACGATAAGAACGATTCGGTGGCGTTTTTCGATTTAGACCACACGGTGGTGGATACGAACTCGTCGTGGTTGTGGGTGCAACACGAGGTGAACTCGGGGAGAGTCGGCGCGCACATGATATTGACGGCGATTTACTGGTTCGGGAGGTACGCTTTAGGGTACGGCGCAGGCGCGGAAAGAGCTGGGGCAGATGCCGCGGAAACGTATAAAGGCGTCCACGCGGATAAGTTGAGAGGAGACGTGGAGTCATTTTTTGACGAGGAGATGAAGCATAGAATACGACCTGGGTGCGTGCCGGTGTTGAAAGCGCATAAAAGCAGAAGTCAACGAGTGATTATGTGCACGTCAACGTGGCAGCATCCGGCGGAAACCGCGGCGAAGATGTTTGGTTTTGAAACAGAAGCGGACGACGTGATTTGTTCGCACATGCAAATGGACGAGGAAGGGGTTTTGAACGGGAAGTTGGCCAAGATTGCCTACGGCGACGAAAAATACGAACGAACGAAAGAGTGGGCGATAAAGAATAACGTGGATTTGAAAAAGTGTTATTTTTATACGGATTCGTATTCGGACGTGAAATTGATGGAGCACGTCGGGTATCCCGTGGCGGTAAATCCAGATCCGAGGTTGTTGAAACACGCGGAGAGTAGAGGGTGGGAAATAGTAGATTGGGGGGTAGCGCCGCAAAGGGCGAAGAAACCGAGGTATCACTACGGATGCTTGAACGGGGCCAGGCAGTCGTACGCGTGATGAGAGAGAGAGAGAAACTATATATTATTGTTCTACACTGTGTCGTTGTTGTTATTATTATTATTTACATATATACTAACCGTTGATTTTATTGAGTGAAGAAAGAAATTTTACCATAACTTGTGTGTCTCTAAGTTCCTCGATTTTTGGTACAGCCTCGCTTTCTCCAACCGCTTCTTCTCGCGAAGCGCGTTCTCCCGGTCGTCGTCTACACTATTATTGTTATTATTATCATTATTATTAATCACAACTCTCTCTGGAATTTCCTCAACCTCACCGAGCGGACTCTTCTTACTATTCACTTTCGGTATGAACGAACCGTATTCGTGCGTTGGCGGGAAATACCACGTTTTCCACGACGGTTGTTCCTCTTCGTCGTCGTCGTCGTCGTCGTTTTCCCCTCTATTCGATGTCGTAGTTCGCTTCGCTGCCGCCGCCGCCGCCGCCGCTTTACTCCTCAGTCGTTTCAATTCATCCACCATCTTTCTCACGTCTTCGTCTTCTTCGTCTTCTTCGTCTTCGTCTCTTTCTTCTTCTGTCTCGAGCTCCTCCTCCTCTTCCTCCTCCTCCTTCTCTTTCTGCATCTTCTTTTCCGACGACGACGAGCAACGACGAGGAGGAGGAGGAGGAAGCGGGTCTTTCAACACCTCCTCCAAACTCGACTGAAAATGTTTGTGTTTCGTCTTATTTCGCATCGCTTCCACTCGAGACTGCACGGTAACGTTGTTGTTGTTAATATTCTCACTTTTCCCACTCATCCTCCCCCTCCCCCTCTCTCTGGCGCGTTGATTTTCCTGCATCCAATACGCCTCTATCGCTCTGTTTTGGTAAAACGACGTCGTTTTCTCTTCGACGTCTTCGGAGTCGATGAATTCATTCCGCGCGTATACGAACCCCTTTTCCCCGACCAAGACGGAAGGATTGGACGGGCCTTTGTGGAGTTTCCATTTAGGTTGGTGTTGTTGCGACATTTCTCTCCCTCTGCGCTCTCTCTCTGCGCTCTCTGCTCACTCCCTCTCTCTCTTATCTGTCCGCGTTTGCGCGGGCAAAAGCGAACGACACACAAAACAAGCGGAGAATGGAATGAAGAATTTGGTGAAACTCTTGGTACTTGATTTTTAATTGAATAAACTAGTAAATATAATATCGGAGAGACGATCAAACACACAGACATCAAATCAAATCGACTTGGGCTGCTCTAACTGCTCCACCCCACTTTCCTTCAACATCTCCACCATCCTATCGCACATCGCCCTGGTCTTTTTCGCGATTTGCAAACTTTTCCTCGCGTCCAACTGCGACGCCGCCAGTTGTTTCTTCAAACGCGAGATTTCGTCGTCCTCGTCGCCGCCGGCGTCGTTATCATTCGTATCGTTGGCTGCCGCTAAACTCGCCTCCAACGGCGACAAGACACCTTTTTCTCCCGCTTTCTCTTTTTCTTCTTCTTTTTCCTCCTCGTCTTCGGTGTTTGGTAATTTCATCTCTCTCTTCAAAAACGTCTCCACGAGCTGTCGTTTCCTCGCCTGTTCGATTTCCAAACTCGCTTGGACGTTAAATCCAATCTGACGGGATTTCCGCAATCGCTCCTGTAACTCCTCGGCAGAGATCGCGTTGAAATCTGCTTGGTCTGATTTCGCGGCGGTTTTCAGACGGCCGATGATTGCGTTGAATTCATTGTGAGTATTCGCATTATTCGGCTCTTGTTCTTGTTGTTGTTGTTGTTGTTGTTCGGATGACATCTTCGTGTAAATGAGTCGTGTGTGTCAAGTTTAAAGACAGCACTTAAAACGATCGCTCGCGTATTAAACGCGTCGTGGTATACCAGAGCAGCGTTAAAGGAACCCGTGCTCCAATGTGGGAATTCCAACGTGTTATTAAGTATATCTCGAGTCGTGTGTATGCACTCAAGAATATGAATGGTTTTCCCTTTTATCCAACGAGGACTTTGGGAAAAAATACGCGCGAAAATTTTGTATCTAAAAACTCTTCACTTATCGTACATGTACAGTTGTTGTTCTTGTTCAAACGCGGGGCCTGTCTTTCTCTCGTTAAAGCGCGCGACGGTTTTGAAACTCGTCGTCATCTCTTTAGCCGCAGCCGCTTCTTCTTCTTCTTCTTCTTCTTTGGCTTCTTCTTCTTCTCCGTCAAAGGCGAATTTTTCGGACGCAACTTGTGGGGCTGCTCCGGTAGGGAACTTGGTCAATAAGAATACTAACAACAATACCAACAGCGGGACATCGAGAGTTTCGAGAAGCTCTGGAAGAATTATACCTCGCGGGATGGCTTGGCGATCGCACGGGACCGATAACGATTCTCTCGTGAACGCTTTGGTGCGTAACAGAGTGTTGAAAACGAGGAAAGTCATCGATGCCATGCGAAGGGTAGATCGAGGGAACTATTGCGTACCGTTTTCCGGACAGTCGGCGTACGAGGACCATCCGCTGCCGATTGGCTCGAACGCGACGATTAGCGCGCCGCATATGCACGCGGCGTGTTTGGAATTGGTACACGATCGAGTGACGGAAAACGCGAGAGTTTTGGACGTTGGAAGCGGATCCGGGTACCTCACTTCGTGTTTCGCGGCTATGCTCGATCAGCACGACTCGTACGCCGCGGGTTCTATTCGCGCGGAAGAGGTGGAGGATAGACGGCCGGGCTTATCAGATACGAAATACCCAATCGTCGTTGGCGTGGAACACATCAAAGATCTCGTGGATTTCTCCATCGAAAATACCAAAAAGGACGGTAAAGGCAAGTACTTGCAAGGCCCGGAACCTCTCGTCGTCTTAAAAGTCGCCGACGGTCGCGAAGGGTACCCCCCGTACGCGCCGTACGACGTCATCCACGTCGGCGCCGCTTCGCCGGAAAAACCGACAAAACTTCTCAAACAACTCGCAAACGGCGGAAGATTGGTGTGCCCGGTCGGAAGAGGTTGGCAATCTTTGCGCGTCTACGACAAAGACGATAAAGGTCGCGTCACCGAGTTTGACGCGATGGGCGTCACGTACGTTCCGCTCACTGGCGCGAAAGAACAAATGGGTCGCGCGTCCGCGTCGTCAGGGAGTTTTTGGTAAGCCTAAATAAAGTTTCTACAAAAACGAATGAGAGAGAGAGAGACATAGACACAGACGCGAGCGAGCGCATGTCGTTTTGTTGGTTCATTCCTTCAACAAGAGAGATCTTTTCAAATTTTTCTCACAAATCCATCCACGAAAGACACGCGCGTAAACACACTCATAAAGCATGTCCGCACTGACCGTTTCGCTGTTGAGCGGCCGCGGCGTCAGCACGAAACCACGCACCTCCAACGATTCGTCTTCCTCGGTTTCGATGAGGAAGCATTACCAGCGTCGTAACTCTCTTCATCATCCGACGACGACGAAAAATCATCATCCTCGCGCGACACCCGATCGAAATTGGATTAAGAACAACAACAAGAACAGCGCAAACAACGTACAAAAGTCCTCGAAGGTACGCTCAAACTCCCCCTCGTTTGGTGGTTCCTCCGTTTTGGAGGACTTTGACGGACAGAAACCGGAAATTGCGACGACGACGAGGAGGAGTAGCACCGTGAATAATCCTTTGCGAGAATCGAAATCGAGAGCAGAAAACGCGATGCGAGCGAGACAGTTTTTTAACAACAAACAGTCCTCCTCGTACGCGAACGGAGGGAGCGCGGCATTTGGGAGCATGGTTCCCGAGGACGAAGAAGCGAGCACGAGCGGGCAACAAGAATTACAACAACAACAACAACAACAACAACTAGAAAAACAAGAAAGAGAAGAGCAAATGTCCGACATCAAGAAGCGCATGATGGTGGCGTTGGAGTGCGAGCGTCAGGATCTGGCGGATGGATCTGTTTTATTCAGCTTCTCGGAGAAACCGTTAACGAGGCAACAGAAAGCCGCCTTGGCGGCGGAGGAAGAGAAATTGCAAATCACTTCCAGCGATTTTGAACGCCAGCCGAATTTTATCGAGCGGTGGTTCATGACTGTCCGCTTCCAAGCCGCCACCGTCTCCGTAGAAAAAGCGTTCTTCTTCGTCCTCTCGACGCCGTTTCGAATGGTATTCTGGACGTTCGCGTACGCGATGCGTTTGCTCTTCTGGATCGTCACCGGAAGATTCTCCAACTTGCTCTTCAGCTTGAACAAAGGTAAACGAAGAGCCTCGAAGCAGTTAGCGGCGAACTATTCGCAAATGGAAATCGAAAAGCAAAGGAAGGAAAAGATGGAACGAGAGAGAGCGTTTGTCGAGGGGAGCGCGAAAGTCGCCAGGGAGCGGTTGCAGCTGTGACCACGAAAGGCTGACAATTATTACGGGTTTGGTGAAAACTCTGCTTATTTTTAATCGAAAAAGAAGACGCGCGTTTGTAATCTCATCATCTTCGCTATACTAATACTGTATTTGCGTTGATCGCTTTCATCTCAAGCTCTTTCGCTCGCCTTCTTCTCCTCACAACGAGTTCGTTATTTTTCCTCAGAAGAACATTCTTCCATTCATTCATCAGCGCGATACTTTTAAAATACAAAGAAGAACCATTCGTATCGCGCGATAAAAAAGGAAGAGTTTACGATGAATTCGCAAACGAAGCCGGAAATTGGTCGCAAGAAGCCGCAAAAGCCGAAGAAAGCGACGTTTACGAAAGGATGCGCAGTTTCCTCAGGAGGAGGAGGAGGCACCATCGAAATCATGAATAAAGCGGTAAAGATGATGATGAATGAGGGTTTGAACGAGGACGAGATGAAGAAGACAAAGAATAAATCGAGTGAAACGAACAACGATGAAAACGACGAGACGATTGCGTTGCGCGGGTGGCGAGGAGATGAGAAAGAGGATGATGATTTCGAGACGGATGGATTAGGTATAATTCCATCTTCTTCTTCGAGGAGAACAACAACGCCTTCTTTGGCGAAGACGATAAACGACGCGGTGTCGGACGTGGCGACTTTAGACGCGGACGAGACGGTGCAAGAGAGAATGGCGAAGCAGGTGAGAGATATGCGAGAGAAAAAGAAGAAGAAAGCAAAGGAGACGACGACGACGAACGGTCGTGATGATCGAATGAAGGCGGAAGAGGACGAGCGGAACGCGGCGGACTTGTCCAAGGCGAGCGTACACGCCGTGCCGAGAGGTTTGATGAGTAGCAGTAGTAACAAGAGTGGCGATGTGAGCAGGGGTAGTTCGAGCGTGGACGCGGTTGAGTTGATTAAGAAACACGAGAAACACGCGAAGAAGGCCTTTCGGCAGGCGGAAAGAGAACGCGAGCAGGCGCAGAAACGCTTGAAGAAGGTGAGGGAGAAGAAAAATCGAGAGAGGCGAGTATTCGATCGAGCGGTGGAGAAGGGGTTTTCGGAGAAGTGGGTGCAGAAAGCGATGGAGGCGCATCCCGAAGAGCTGAGCGACGATGAACAGGAAGAGGAAGATGAAGAGGACGAGGAGGACGAGAAAGCGAAGAAAATGAGACAAGCTTTACGCGCGCAAAAAATTAAGGTGTCGCAAACGAAGCGGTTTGCGCACGTGTTGGATTTTTTGTGTCTCAGCGTACCTCGAGAGGAAATGCCAGCTGCGTTTGCCGCGTTACTCGATGCGAAATCCGAGAGACAACACAGCAAGATTATTCCGACGCCTTTACACGTGAACGCGAGAAATTTAAACAACGTCGTCGATCGATCAAACGAATACAACGGGGAAGTCATGGTGGATGATCCCACCGTGAAATTATTCCAAAGAGCCATGGCAAAACGGTGCGAAAACTCTGGATTTGGCACCGCGGAGTCCATGTTAGCCTTAGAAAAAAGCGGATGGATAGAGGAAGACGCGTTTTTAGATTTATTGAGGTCTTTACAGCCTCCGCACGAGAGCACAGCTGTAATCAAAGAAGAACTCGAAAGCGTGCAAGATTTACGAAGCGAAGAGAAAGCTGCGTTGGAATCCATCGAAGGCGAGGAGAACTTCAAAATTAGTAACGATAGACCGCACGACGTCCACGTGGAAACGTGGACAATAGCGATAGCGATAGAAAATGACGACGAGAAAAACAGCGAGGAACTTGTGGAAGAGAGCGAGAGGATCAAAATCCCAAACGCCGAGCTTGACGTTTACTTTCCGGAGAACAGTCGATACCCGTTCGAACCGGCTATTTGCGAGTGTCGCCATTCATATTTACCGAACGAGGCCAAGAGAGCGATCAATTCTGCTCTCGCGTCGATTGCGACGGCAAAAGTTATCGAAAACAGAGGTGAACCGGTGATTTACGACTTATGCTCGTGGTTGAGAGAACACCTATTTGCGATTTTGAAAGCAAAATGTCCGGGTAAGTTTAAACGAGCGAAACGAGGTTCAAGATTGATAGTCGCGTCCAAGAGTAATAATGGCAACGGAGAGAATGAGGATGTTCCTTTTCGATTGACCGGTCGTGGTGCGCACATACAACGCACGTACGCTCGATTAGAAAATACCGAGAGGGAAGAGGAGGAAAAAGAAAAGGAACGATTACAACGCATCGCCTATTGCGCGGAGCTCATGAAGAAGGAAAAAATGAAAGAGGAGGAGGAAGAAGAGAGGAAACTTTGTGTTCCTGCGATAGCTCCAACTGTTCCACAAACCATGGACGAGAGATTAGAACGGTGGGAGCGAGAACATGAGAAGAGAAAAATACTCGCTAAAGACGCGGTTCGAGTCGATTTGTCATCCGCGTCCGATTTGAACGCCGTATCGATGTTGAAGAAGAAGAAAAAGAAGAAAATCGTCCCGAACGCGGCAAAGAAAGCTGAAGAAGCGGCCGCTGCAGAAGAAGCGGCTTTAGCTGCCGCCGCGAAAGAAAGAGCGAAACGCGAAGAAATGTTGAGGAAACAAAAGGAACGAGAAGAGGAAGAAGAAGAAGAAGAACAGCAACAAAAGGCGACGAAACCAATAATAAAGAAAACGTCGTGGCTTGCCAAGAAAATTAAGCAAACGCAACACGACGCTCGCGAGGCCGCTTCAGACGACGTGATGGAAAACGAGGAAAATGAAGAAGATATGGACGAAATCGCTTCGGCTATTGTCGATAAAGTCTCCCTCGCCGCGAAGAAAGACTCGGCTCAAGAAAAAGCCGAAAGAGAGAAACGGGATAGGGAAATATCCAACGCGCTTCACGAAAAAGAGCTCGCGAAGAGATCGTCCGCGAAGTGGAAACAGATGCAAAAGATTCGCGAAAACCTACCGGCGAGAAAAGCTCGATCGGAAGTTATTTCAGCCGTGAAGCGGTCGCGCGCGTGCGTCATTTCGGGCGCAACCGGGTGTGGTAAAACTACGCAAGTGCCGCAGTTCATCTACGAAAACGCCATACTCGACGAAAGAAACGGTGCAAACACATCAATCATCATCACACAACCGCGGAGAATCAGCGCCATCGCCGTCGCGGAACGCGTCGCGGATGAACGTGACGAACAGATTGGTGATACCGTGGGCTATTCAATTCGTCTGGAGTCTCGACAGAGCGCCAAGACGCGAATGTTATTTTGCACGACGGGTGTTCTGTTGAGGCGTTTACAACAAGATCCAAACTTGACCGGCATCTCGCACGTCGTCGTCGATGAAGTCCACGAGAGAGATGCACTTTCGGATTTCCTTCTCGTTATTTTACGAGACGTGGCATCCCGACGAGACGATTTTCATCTAGTCGCGATGTCCGCGACTGTCGACGCGGATTTGTTTGGGAATTATTTCAGACAAGTCGTCCCTGGTGAAATTCCAAGCGTCGCGATGCAAGGCAAAACGTTCCCAGTGGAAGAGTATCGATTGGAAGATGCCATCGAAGCGTGCGGGTACGTATGCGAACCAAACTCTGAATTTTCAATTTCAGGACAACAAGCGAAGAAGAAAGGCGCTTCGGGAGGAGGTAATCGCAGGTCAAAGCAAATGGCGGCACTCGCCGACGCCGCGGGAAGTTTCGTCGATGAATCAATAATAACAGATGAAACGAGGAAATATTACTGCGAATACGACGAAAGCACGATGCGTCAGTTGCAGATTGTCGACGAGAATTGCGTGAACTTGGATTTAATCGAACAGCTCGTCACGCACATCGCCGAAGATTACGAGGAAGGCGCTATTCTAGTCTTTCTACCGGGGATGGGCGAGATTAAAGCGTTGCACGATCGCTTGCGCGCGTCGCTATATGAAAGCGAGCACCGCGCTCCAAGCTCGGTTCGAACCGAGGACGACGACGACGACGATAAAAAGAAGAATTCGCCACCAAGGTATTTACTCGTACCTTTGCATTCCACGCTGACCGCGGAGGAGCAAAAAAGAGCTTTTTCGAAACCGGCGCCGGGTGTTCGAAAAGTTGTCATGTCCACGAACATCGCCGAAACGTCAATTACAATCGACGATTGCGTGTACGTCATCGACGCCGGTAAAGTGCGAGAGACTCGATTCAACGCGAAGACGCGCACGTCGTCGTTGGAAACCGCGTGGGTTTCCAGAGCTTCGGCGAAGCAGAGAAGGGGTCGAGCCGGAAGAGTCAAACCGGGCTATTGTTTCCACTTGTATTCCTCGAAAACAGAAGCGGAAGTTTTGGAGGATTTCGCAATCCCGGAAATTTCCCGCGCGCCTTTGGACGCGTTGGTTTTGCAGATTTACTCCTTGGGATTTACAGACCCGAGAGCTTTCCTATCGAAATGCATAGAACCGCCGTCTAAAATGGCCATCAGCTCTGCGATGACAGCTCTGAAAGAAATCGACGTCATCGACGATCGCGAAAATGTCACGCCATTAGGAGTCCATCTCGGCGGGTTACCCGTGGACGCGAGACTCGGCAAAATGCTCGTCTATGCGTGCGCGTTCGGCGTTTTAGATCCCATTCTTACCATTGCCGCGTGCGTAGGATTCAAATCGCCGTTTATTTCACCGATGGATAAACGAGACGAAGCCGACGCGGCGAAGAAAAAAATGAGTCTCCCGGACGGTTCGAGCGATCACTTGACGTTGGTGAAAGCCTTCGCCGGTTGGCTCGAGGCGAAGAAAAAGTTTGGCGCTTCAGGGGAGAGAAAGTATTGCGGCACGCACTTCTTATCGGCGGTAAGTTTGCGGCAGATTGCGGACGTGCGGAAACAGTATTGCGAATTACTCGACGAAATGGGTTTCTTACACCAGGCGGCGCAAACGGACGTAACTACCACCAACCGTCGTCAACGCACCGAAGCCGCGCTCCGCGAAGCCTCGTGCAACGCCTCCAACGAAACGCTCGTTCGTGCGGTCGTCTGCGGCGGCTTATACCCTAACGTCGCCATCTCCGACGACTTACACGCGGCCAAATCCGTCCAACTTCCATATCAAACTGTCAAAGTCCGAACGAAACGAGACGCGTCCGACGACGTCTACATGCACCCGTCCTCCGTCTGCGCCGGCTACGCGTCTTCCTCAAAACCATACCTCCTTTACCACGAAATCATGAAAACCGGCAAAACTTACATCCGCGACGCCACCGCCATCGGTGCGTTCCCGTTGCTCCTCTTCGGAGGTAAAATCAAAGTCGAGCACGAAAAGTTCCGCGCGAGCTGCGACAACTGGATTAAGTTCCGCGCGGCGCCGAGAGTCGCCGTTTTGTTCAAATCCTTGCGAGAAGAGTTGGAAGACGTCTTGCTGCGGAAGATTGCCGATCCAGGTTTGAACGTCGTTCGCGAATCCGAAGGCTTGGTCGATACCATCGTGGAAGTTTTAGAGAGCGAACATGCTACGAATACGAGTAATACTACTACCGCGAAAGACGAGGACGTCGACGAGAACGCCGAGAGAAAGCGAGAGTATTAATATAGTGCGCTCAATCGAAAAGTATAAGCAAAGCAACATCCGCACAACACAGAGCGTCATCATCCGTTAGAGATAAAATAGAATAGGTGAATTTAGAATCAGAACTCGAACGAGAACTCGAGCAGAACTCGAAAAGTACGCAAAGCAACATCCGCACAAAACAGAGCATCAGTTGTTATAGATAATACATAGGTGAATGTAGAGGAAAGAACAATGCTCTCTTCTCTCCTTCGTCGTAATACTACTAATCGAGCATCAGTTCTTTTGCACAGAGCGTTGCTGGTGTCGTCTTCTCCGATGATGATGATTTTTCCCCCGCTTTCTTTACCTAATGCATCAGCTTTGTCGTCGCCGTTTTCACGCGGTAGAAGGTCGATATCCACCACCAAAGACGAAGACAATAAAGAAAGACGAAGAAAAGCGGAAGAAATCGCGGAACGAGACGTTAAAAAATGGTCCTCGCCGCTCTTCGCACACGTGGAAGTGGACGTGGAAACACACAAAAATCGAACGTTTTCGAGAGCGGAAAATGGTATTTTCGTCCTTTGCGTCTTCTGTCTCTTCGCGTATTTCGGCAACTTTGCAATGCAAAGCGCGAAAAAGAAAGAGGAGAAGAAAAGAGTAGTAAAGGAAAAGAGAGAAAAGAGAGCGCTGGAAGCGTTCAGGCAAGAGAAGAATGGTTTTGGTGGTGCTTTGAGGAAAAATGGTGGCGGCGGCGACGCCCCCGGCGCTTCGTCCTCGCGGCTTCTTCGTCCTCCGAGCGAGGACGAAGACGACGACGACGACGATCCGTTCGAAGGTTTAACCCCGGATGAAATCGTCCAGTTGAAAGAATCAGTCGAAAGAGAATAGAGTTAGTTTTGAATAATAGCAATAGGAGTTAGAAGAGAGGATGATGTGATGTCGGATCACGACGCGTTTTAGAGTATCTTTAGTTGCACCAAAATCCACACAGATAACACACGCACGAATCAATATGTTTGCCAAAACGTCCTCCTTTGTCACTCCTATCACGAATATCGAGAGGCGACATGCGTCAAAAACAGCATCACCGCGGAGTCATCGTCATCGTCATCGAATACTCACCGAGAGTTTGGCGAGCATCGTCATCGAACCTCAAACCAAAATCCAATTTCCGGAGACCTCGAACGCTCTGAAACTCCTCGGCGTCGGTGTTCGAGAAAAGAAAATCGCGATATTGAATGTCAAAGTGTACGCGGTTGGAATGTACGCGGACGAGACGAAAATGAATAGCATTAAGAAGGACGCAATAAACGACGACGAGGGGTTGTTACTCTTGAACGGAAACTTCGAGAAGGAGATTGTAATCAAACTGAACATGAGCGTAAACGAGAAAGATTTCTTCAAGGCTTTGGAGGAGGCTTTGGTGCCGAGAATATCGCGGATCGCGACGGACATGGCGACGAGAGAAGACGACGAAGGAAACTTCATGACAACAACCGCGGAGTATTCAGAAGAGTGTGAGGAGCGAGCTTTGGAAGAAATGGAGATGATTCGCGATGGTTTGGGCAAAGGAGGCAAACTCGAGAAGGGCGCTCAAATTTCGTTTACGTTTCTCGAAACCGGCGGGGAGGTGGCGATGGTCATGAAGAGTTCTTTGTCCTCCGGGACAGAGATCGCGTTTAAGAGTTACGAGTTAGCCAAGGCTTTGTTGGACGTGTACGTGGGGGACGATCCAATTTCGGTGGAGGCGAAGAAAGCATTCGAGGCTGGCTGTTGAAGAAGCGTTCTATCTACGAGGAAATATATCATCTGTGCTAAAAGAGTTTTAAATTATGATAGTATACAATTCTAATAGGAGTAGCTACTTCATTAATATTCGTCTAACAGTTTTCTAAGCGTCGCGGAGACTTGTTTTGGGTCGGCTCTGCCTCGCGTGCGTTTCATGACTTCGCCGACGAAAGCGCCAAAGACTTTCGGATTTTTCTTTATCGCTTCGCGTTCTTCCGCGAGGTCTCGGACGACGCTTTGGCACGTCGCGTCTAAATTTTGCTCGCCTTCTTCGTCTGCGCTTCCGATGGATTTTTCTTTCGTTGGATTCTCTTTCCCGCTATCGTTGTTGTTCTGTATGAGCGATCCGCCGAGCTCTTGCTCGAGGATTTCATCGATCGAACGCGAATCGTTTCGAGCTAATAATTTAATCACGTCCTTCGCCATGCGACCCGAAATAGTTTTATGCACTCTCAGCGACTTCAACACGTCGCGCACGCGCTCGGGGTGTAAATTCGTTTTCGATTCAATGCCTAAAAACGGTGGTTTCCCTTTGGTACCCACCCCGGCGTCTCGCAACGCGCCGACAATTTCAACGCACACAAAATTTGCGACGCTCTTCGCGTCCTCTTTTGATAGAGAAGGAAAGACGGAGGCATCAATGACGCACAGAGATACGATATCGTCGAAATATTTCACCGAGGACGGATGCAAAGAGAGAAACTTCGCGTGCTCTTCGGAAACGCCGAGGTTTTTCAACCTCTCCAGCGCCGCTTTCGGCATTTCTCGAACCGAATTTCTCGCGAGCTCAATTTCCTCGTCCGTTAATACGATGGGCAAAACGTCTGGTTCTCTCATGAATCGATAATCCAACAGAGATTCTTTCGATCGCAAAACGATCGTTTTGTTCAACTTTTCGTCCCACGACCGCGTTTCTCGCTCAACTTTCTCCGCGCCGACGACGCCGTCTAAATACCTACCGTGTCTCTCCTTTTCGTACTTGATTGCGTTTCGAATCGACCGTAAACTGTTCAGATTTTTAATTTCCGTGCGTTCCGATGATACACTAGTACTTTTAGTAGTAGCATCATCATCGTTACTGTCGGGGTCGTTTCTTCTTCTTCTCACCGACACGTTCACGTCAACCCGAATCGATCCGTCTTCCATGTTTGCGTCTGAAATTTCTAAATATCTCGCCATCTGAATAACATCAGAAACCGTTTCTACCGCGTGCTCTTCGCTTCTGATATCCGGTTTGGTCACTATTTCCAACAACGTCGCTCCAGCTCTGGATAAATCGACGACATTCGAAGACTTTTCGGAAGAAGAAGAAGAAGACAAAGAAGACAAAGTCTTCCCAGTATCCATCTCCAGTTGCACCCGCTCCACCCTCACGTTTTCGTTAATCCTCCCACCGGTCAAAATCGGTTTCCGGTGTTGCGTGATCTGATACCCGTGCGGTAAATCTCCGTAAAAATAGTGTTTCCTATCAAACTCGGAGACTTTCTCGCACGTCGCGTGTAACGCCGTCGCGAGTTTCAACGCGCATTGCACCGCAGCTTCGTTCACCGGAGACGGTAACGTGCCAGGTTCCGCTCTGTCGAACGCGTGGACGACAGGAGAACCACTTGCAGAACCACCAGCTCCTACTCTTAAAACAGAACCAGGGGAGAATAGCTTTGTTTTCAACGAGGTCAGTTGGAGGTGTATTTCCAATCCAACCACCACGCCCTCCTCCTCGTGTGCTCCTCTTCTTCTTAGGGGATTTTTTACATCATCATCATCATCATCGCGAGCGTTTGATGTTGTTCTTAACGAACGACTCAAAAACCCTTTAAAGGGCGTCGTTTGCCGACGAAAGAATACGAACGATGATGATCCCAAACTTCCTCCTCCTACTGCTTTGTCTTCTTTACCACCACCGAGACTTTTGAGAAGACGAAGACGAGAAGCGCTCCTCATGCGTCGTAATAGTAATGCAAAGTAGACACAGAAAGAAAGGAAAACTTCATTTATTTTAAGGTTTTGTATTTGTGTATGTAAACTTGCTATTCTAATGATGTTGAGTACGCTTGTGCCTTGTCAAAGCACCAGATTCACGAAATGCTTTATCGCACACATCACACTCGTACGGTCTCTCGTTCGTGTGAATACGCTTGTGCCTTTTCAAAGTACCAGATTCACGAAAACGCTTCTCGCAAACGTCACATTCGTACGGTTTCTCGTTCGTGTGAATACGCATGTGGACTTTCAAATAACCAGATCGATGAAAACTCTTCTCGCACACATCACATTCATACGGTTTCTCGTTCGTGTGAATACGCATGTGGACTTTCAAATTACCAGATTGACTAAAACGCTTCTCGCACACATCACATTCGTACGGTTTCTCTTTCGTGTGCGTACGCATGTGTGTAGCCAAAAGTGATGGTGCTGTAAACACCTTCTCGCACACGCCACACTCGTGCCCTCTCTTTCTCTTCACTCCTTTAGCGTCTTTCCGCGTCTGATTTTGCTCCACGACATCGTCACGTGGCACGCACATAATCCTCCACAATCGCTCTACGTCGTCGTCTTCTCCCTCTTCTTCTTCTTCTTCTTCTTCTTCTTCTTCTTCTTTTCGTATCTGATGATGATTCACCTCGAGATCATCCTCCTCGTCAGGAATCCTCGAACACAACACCAAAGGTTCTTCTTTCTCTTCTTTCTCTCCCTTCAAAACCGTCCTCGCGTTCACCGCTCTTTTCGGATGTGGATTCTTTCTTCGCCTCATAATAATTACTTCTTCTTCTTCTTCTTCTTCTTGTTATTATTTTCACGAGAGGTACATTCAACCTCGCATGTGGTTTACCGAAGAAGAAGAAGAAGAAGAAGAAGAAGAAGAAAAAAAAGGAGAAA